>Ga0105164_10000061_pt1 | contig 74002 bp, 69 predicted proteins | sample VDWuncwatermetaG_FD_89674 | JGI IMG/M metagenome (GOLD analysis project Ga0105164, IMG submission 89674) | Wastewater microbial communities from Netherlands to study Microbial Dark Matter (Phase II) - VDW unchlorinated drinking water | ecosystem: Environmental > Aquatic > Freshwater > Drinking...
ACGAGCTGAATCTTTGCGCCCATTTTTTGAGTCATCTTCTTCCAGCCGTCCCAATCGTCTTCAGCTAAGCCGTCCTCTATCGAAACTATCGGAAATTCGTCGACAAGCTTGCTGTAAAATTCTATCATGTCGTTGGAGTTGTTCTCGCGCTTCTTCTGTGCCTTTAACACATATTTGCCTTTTTCGTAGAATGAGCTTGCCGCTGGGTCAAGGCATATAAATATATCTTTGCCCGGCTTATATCCTGCCTGCGCAATCGCTTCTACAATAACCTCCAGGGCTTCTTTATTTGATGAAAAGTCAGGCGCAAACCCGCCTTCATCGCCTACAGCTGTTGAAAGTTTCTTTTTCTTCAATATGGACTTAAGATTGTGAAAAACTTCCGAACCCATTCTTAAAGCCTCGGAAAAATTTTTTGCGCCTAACGGAAAGATCATGAATTCCTGAAGGTCAACATTATTGTCCGCATGCGCGCCGCCGTTTAAAATATTCATCATCGGAACCGGCAGCATATTTACGTCTTCACCGCCTATGTATTTATAAAGCGGCAGGCCGATAACCTGCGCGCCTGCTTTTGCTGCCGCAATAGAGACACCCAATATCGCGTTCGCGCCTAGCTTTGATTTATTTTCAGTGCCGTCAAGCTCTATCATGCGTTTGTCTATCGCTGACTGCTTGAGCGGGTCTTTTCCGATAAGCTGGGGCGCTATCACATTATTGACATTTGCCACTGCTTTAAGCGTACCCTTGCCCATGTAACGGGATTTATCATTATCGCGTAATTCAACAGCCTCATGTTCTCCTGTGGACGCGCCGCTCGGAACTGCTGCCCTGCCCATTATCCCCGAATCAAGGATTACATCTACCTCGACAGTGGGGTTACCTCTTGAATCCAGGATCTCCCTTGCCTTAATCTTTTTGATATTGTCTCCCATATTATCCCTTATCTCCCCTTATTTTTACCCTTCTGCCAATTATTTTTAATCTGCCTTCTGTAAATAACCTTATCGCCTCAGGATAAATCCTGTGCTCGGCCTTGTGGATTTTTTCGGCAAGCGATTCCTGGGTATCATCATCCTCAACCTCAACCTCAGCCTGCATAACTATAGGCCCGTTATCCATTTCTTCGTCCACAAAATGCACTGTGGGCCCGGTTACCTTAACCCCGTATTCAAAAGCGTCTTTAATGCCATCCGTGCCTTTAAACGCAGGCAAAAGCGCCGGATGAATATTCAAGATCCTACCCTTATATGCCTTTAAAATATCAGGCCCTACCATTTTCATGTATCCGGCAAGCACTATAAGCCCGATATTGTTTTCTTTCAGCTTTTTCAGTATTTCCTTTTCGTAATCTTCTTTGCATGGAAAATTCTTTTTTTCAATCAAAAAAGAATCTATTTTTAATTTTTTCGCGCGGTCTAAAACAAAAACCCCGGGCTTATCGCATACCAAAAGCGCGAGGCTTGCCTTTATTTTTTTCGTTTTCACGGCTTCTGCTATTGCCTGAAAATTGCTCCCGTTTCCCGACGCGAATACCGCGATATTCATTTTAAAACCTCATGTTTTTCACGAACTCATCCTGAAAATCCTTGCGGCCGAATAAACTTATGTGCATAGCATTTTTGGCAATCGCCTCTGATTTTTTCATAGCGCTTTCCGAGCAAAGCGCCAGCGCGGCGCCTTTGTACGCGGAATTCCCTATGAATTTTATCCTGGCCGTATCTATATCGGGCAAAAGCCCGATTTTTATTGCCGCGTCTTTATTTATTAAACTGCCGAATTTCCCGGAAACATATAAATTATCCAAATCCCTGAATTTCAGGCCTGCCTTGTTTACCAAAACAAGCATCCCTGCCATTATCGCTGCCTTTGCTACCTGAATCCTGCGGATATCATTCTGGGTTATCCTTATGTTTTCGGTTTTTAACTTCCCTGTTTTATCTATGGCGTTGCCTGACAATAATGACGAAATAATATCTATGATTTCGGTCCCTAATATGCCTTTATCGCTGATCTCAAACGCGGGCCCGGCTGCTGTTGATGCGACAAACAATTTCCCGGCGCTTGAAAGCGCCATCTCGCCATTTGTGCCGATGTCAACCAGAAGGTTCGCGCCTTTTTTAGCGGTTAATTTCGTATATAATATACTTGCTGTCAGGTCAGAACCGACGAAACTTTTTATTACCGGCAATAAACAAATGCTCTTTGTTTCTATTACGCCTTTCGGCAGGCCTGATGCGTATGGCGCCTCTGCCAGGCTTGCGGCAGGTATTTTAAGAAAAAAATGCTCCATTGCCGTGTTTCCGACGACAACCATCTTCTGCAGGTCTCTTTTGCCCAGGCGGCTTTCTTTCAAAAGCCTTTCGATAAGCCGGTTTACGCATTTTATAACAGCGTTATGCAACTGTTGCAGGCCGGTTTTATTTTTTATGCAATAATCAAGCCTGGAAACCACATCCTGGCCCCATGCCGACTGCGGGTTAAAATCAACCAGGCTTGTTATCTCCTTCTTTTTGGCGATATCCAGAAGCCCTGCCGTAATCGTTGTGGTGCCGATGTCAACCGCTAAACCGTATTTTTTCGTCATAGAATGCTGTCTATTTTTGCCAGTATCTTGGCCTTGGACATAAACCCGACAAGCCTGTCAACCTCTTCGCCTGCCTTGAATAAAATCATCGTCGGGATATTCAACACTTCCCATTTGGTGGCCAGGTCGGAGTTATCGTCTATATTTACCTTCGCTATCTTGAATTTTCCTTCTGCCGCCTGCGCGATTTCCTGTAAGGCAGGCGCGAGCGCCTTGCACGGCCCGCACCAATCAGCCCAGAAATCTACTAAGACGACGGTATTCGATTTTAAGACCTCTTTGTCAAAATTCTGATCATTAAGCTCAACGATGCCCTTGCTCATATTTTAAGTCTCCTTTTGTGGATTATAACCAAATATCTACGCAATGTCAACCCTTGACTTTTGGCTAAAAAGAGGGTATAGTTAAATAGAGGTGCGTTATGGCGGACAAAATAACAAATTGCTGTAAAAACTGCCAGATCTACTGGACCTGCGAAACCAAGTGGTACAGAGGCGAGAAAAACGAAGAAAACATCTGCTGCAACCGCTGTAACTATTATTCGGAATGCCCAGAACAAAAAAATCCCAAGTCCAAATGACAAATTTCAAATGAATCATTTAAATTCCAATAATTTAATGATTTGGATTTAAAAGATTGATTTGGATTTTGAAATTTGGATTTTGTCATTTTAATCGTACTCTGTTCCTTTCAATTTCTCCACATAATGCTGCGCCGAGACCGATGCTGTCGCGGCCTCGCCGCACGCGGTAACAATCTGCAAAAGCAATTTTTTTCTCACGTCCCCGCAGGCAAAAAGGCCTTCACATGACGTTTTCATGCTATCGTCCACGACTATATGGCCGTTTTCGCCAATATCTACGAGTCCCTTCACAATTTCAGATGCCGGCGTTATGCCGGCGAAAATGAATACGCCGTCGCAGGCAATTTGCCGTAGGGGCAATTCATGAATTGCCCCTACATTTTTTATAACGACTCCTGTCACCTTTTTATCGCCTTTAATCTCCGCGACTACCGAATTCCATACCGGCTCTATATTTTTACATGAATTAAAACGCTCTGCCAGAATCTTTGCTGCGCGCAGCCTGTCGCGCCTGTGGACCAGGTAAACCTTTTTACAGTATTTGCTTAAAAAAAGCGCCTCCTGGACCGCTGTATCGCCGCCGCCGATTACAACCACTGTCTTGCCTTTAAATAAAGGCGCGTCGCAAGTCGCACAATATGACACCCCTTTGCCTGTAAACTTTTCTTCCCCGGCAATGCCCATTCTCTTAGGCATAGCGCCTGTCGCAATTATCACAGAAAGCGCTTTATACTCTTTATTTTCTCCGGCTTTTAGTAAAAATCTGCCCTTTTCATTTCTTATCTCGGTTATTTCCTCTTCTACGAACACAGCGCCTGCCTTAAGCGCCTGCTCACGCATCCTGGCCGACAATTCCATGCCGCTAATGCCTTCGCCGAAACCCGGAAAATTTTCGATCCAGTCAGAAATAGCCATCTGCCCGCCTGCCATCGCCTTTTCAAATACAACAACATCGAGCCTTGCGCGACCCAGGTATATGCCTGCTGTCATGCCTGCAGGGCCGGCGCCTATAACCGCAACATCTATTGTTTGCATGTTTTAATCCTCATCAGCCCTACCGCGCCGGAGAAAACAAAAATGCCGGCGCAGACGATTAAAATTCCGAACCTGCCCACCAGATCCGCTGCCTTCGCTGCCAAAAGCATGCATGCCAGAAATGAAACATGTATTACCGCCTCAACAGAGCTGAAAACCCTGCCCCGTATGTCATTCGGTATGGCCTCATGTATGAGCGTATTCGACGATATTATTATCGGTGAGCCGGAAAGCCCCAGGACAAAAGCGAATATGCCTGATAACGGGACTGACTGCGTAAATTTTGCCACTACCACAAAAAGCGTGATTGCCGCGCCGCTTAATATAAAGCTGATCTGCATCATTTTATTTTTCTCGATAAAGTGGCCCATGCGGCCGTACAATAGGGAGCCGAAAAACAGCCCTATGCCTACGAGCATCCCGAAAAAACCTATCTCTTTTGTGGCAGAGCCAAAACATTCCTGGACAAAAACTATGGTAACAACAGACATGGCGCCCAGGCCTGCCATGACTATAAATAAACTCCTGAGGCTCGTCCCTACATTCTTGTTATCCCTTAAGAATTTCAGGCCTTCTTTTATCTGCTTGAATACTTTCGGATGAACCAACGTCCTTTCCAGGACATAGCCTGTCTCTATAATCTCTTTTTTGAGCCGCATATGGCTCTTTACAGACACGAAAGACAGCATTGTCGCGGAAAAAAGAAACGTTCCGGCGTTTATATAAAAACCGCCCTTCGGGCCAGCGATCCCTACCAAAACACCGGCTAAGCCCAACCCCAAAACAGTCGCTATCATGCGCGTCGTGGATATAAGCGAATTTGCTATTAAAAGATGTTTCTTGTCCACCAGGTCCGGGATTATGGCCATTTTTGACGGCAGGAAAAATCTCGTTACTGAAAAAACCAGAAAAACCAGTACATACACCGGGACCAGATTTTTATTAAAGGCTGACAGGCACAGCGGGATAAGCAAAACAAGGAAACTGCGCAAGAGGTCAGAGGTTATCATCGTGTAGCGCCGGTTCCACCTGTCAACATACACGCCTGCCACAGGCCCTATTAAAAATACCGGCACCACTATAAACATGATAAGCTTCGCGAGCGCTATCGCGGAATAAGGGTTTTTTTGATAAACCAATCCTATGAGCGCCATCTGCGTAATGCGCTCGCCGAATTCCGAGACGATCTGGCCCATCCAAAGAAGAAAAAAGTTTTTGTTTTTCAGTACTTCGCTGAATTTTGACATTGAAATTTCCAGTTATCACGATTTTAAATTTCATCCCGAGCCACCTGCTATAGCATATAGCGGCGAGGGAGCCCGGTCCCTCGCGACTAAACGTGATAGCGGGTCGCTCGGGACAAATTTCACTGTTAGTAATTGCTGGTGAAATTTGGAGCTGGCGAATGGGATTGAACCATCAACCTGAGCTTTACGAAAGCCCTGCTCTACCATTGAGCTACGCCAGCGGATTATTAAAATAATGCTGCTATTATATCATATCAGGGATTTAAATCAAGTTAAGCTTCTTTTGAGGCGGGCACGACGTACATATTCTATGCCTTTTTTAGTTTGCCTTTTTCGTAGGCCCTGTTGAACGCGCTGACAACTTTGGGGTCAAACTGCATGCCGGAAAGTTTGTTTATCTCGGCCTTTGCCGCTTCTGCAGGAAGGGAAGCGCCTTGCGGTAGGGCCTGTCTGATGTCATCGCGTCAAAGGTGTCTGCGACCGATATTATGCGAGCGCCGAGAGGGATCTGGTCGCCGGAAAGCCTGTCAGGATATCCGTTTCCGTCGTAGGATTCGTGATGGTGCCTGATCATCGGAATAATGCCCTCAAGCTGGCTTATCGGCTTCATTATTTTTGAGCCTATGTCAGGATGCTGGTCGAACAGCTCTTTCTCTTCCTCGGTCAGCTGCGCGGGTTTAGACAGGATAACGTCTCTTATGCCTATCTTGCCGATGTCGTGCAATATAGCGCCTACTTTTATTTCTTTTATCTGGTTTTTATCAAGCCCGATTTCGTCGGCAATAGCCAACGCGTCGTCTGTGACGCGCTCCGAGTGGCCGAGCGTGTACGGGTCCTTTGCGTCGATAGTCCCTGCCAGGGCCCTGATGGAATTTAAAAAGAGATCGTTAACCTCCAGCTCCTTTGTCTTCACCAGACGATCCGCAAACCTTATGCGAAATAAAATAGCGCCTGCGAAACTGAATATTACGGCGGCTGCCAGCGGCACAATGTCTATGATGAGCCCGGTGGAAATAAAAATATTAGCGGCTGAAAAACACAGAACAAGAAATGCGGCCAGGGCAAGGGCTGTGGATGGCCACGTTTTGATACAGACCATTATTAAAGAGGTAAAAATACACAACAGGATAATGCCAATACATGTCCTGTATTTATTTGCCCTTCTTATATTGAATCCCTGCAAAATCGTGTTGGCGATATTTGCCTGCACCGTAAGCCCGTATTTTCCCTTAAAAGGCGTCTGCAGTATATCGGCGTTAGGCATGCCCTGCGCGGTCTGGCCCACAAAGACAATCTTATTTTTAAAATTTTCCGCAGGCACAAGGCCTTTTATTACGTCCGAGAAAGCAAAGCGCGGATTTTTCGTTTCCAGGTTTGAAAAGTTTATGTAGATAAACTTTGAATCCTCCAGCGGCATGCGCCGGCCCTGTAATTCAATGTAGCCGGGCTCCAGGATGATCTGGTTTGGCTGCACATCCAGAAATTTTATTGCGGCCTCTATGCCGAGTGAAAAAAATATACCTTCAGAATATTTTATGGCGATGGGTACCCTGCGGTAAACGCCGCCGTCATCCGCGATCATATTTATATGCGCCTGCGCAGCCGCGCCGGCCGCGAAAGCTGGCATTGATTCTATCAGGTTATCCACGCGTATAAAATTATCGCCTGATTCCTGATCCGGGATCCTGTACGGCATAAAAACTGGCAGAATAACGTTGCCGGCGTTTTTTATCGATTCCGCCAGGCGCTGGTCAGCTGCCTGGTCGCCGCTCGGCTGCGGGAAAAATATATCCATCGCAATAACCTTGGCGCCTGCCTTTTTTAAAAAATCTATCAACTCGGCGTGATAGCTGCGCGGCCAGGGGAAATTGCCGAGCTGATTCAGGCACCGCTGGGTAATGCCAACTATGACTATATCCTCCGACGGCGCTGCCTCGCCTCTTATGCGGTACCTGGCGTCAATAGCGGTAAGTTCCGGGTATTTAAAAAGCCCTGATAAAAAAATCAGGCACACTGAAAAACCTATCAGTGCGCCTAATTTTACCGCTGAAAGAAATAATTTTTTTGAATACGCAATAGGCATCTATTAAATTATATTACTCTGGTATTTTCTCAAATCCTCGAATATTTTTTCCTCTACATAGATAGGCGCATCCAGGCGCAGCGCCAGGGCAATGGAATCGCTCGGCCGCGCGTCCACAAACACCCTCTTGTCCCTGTCAGGTCCGGCTGCTGCTATCAGCACCATCTTTGCGTAAAATGTGTTGGATTCTATTTTATCTATGACGACTTTTTCGAGTTTCGCGTTGAGCTCGTTTATGATATTTACCAGCAAATCATGCGTCATCGGCCTCGGCGGCTGGACCCCGCTTAAATTTCTTTTTATGGCCGCGACCTCGGAAACGCCTATTATGATAGGCAGCTGCCTTGAGCCGTTTTTTTCCTTAAGCACTATCATCTGGCCTTCGTTTTTCTCGTCTATGCGGATCTTATTCAGGGTCATCTCGATCATACGGCTAGTTTACTACTGGGGGAGTGGGGTGTCAAGAGCATTATGTCCCTCGCAACTAAACGTTATAGCTGGTTGCTCGGGACAAATTTTTCTAAACGGGACAGCTGGAAAAATTTGGAGGCGTGGACCGGATTTGAACCGGTGAATAACGGTTTTGCAGACCGTTGCCTTACCACTTGGCTACCACGCCAAAATTTGCTTTGTAAATTTTGATCCTGAGCCCCCGCAGGGGCGAAGGACCTTAATTTTTGCTTCTTATCTCTTCTATCTTTTTTATTATCTCTTCAGCAACTTTATCTTTGCTGACGTTTTTCAGTAATTTTCTGCTGCCTGCTTTATCTATTATCAAAACGCTGGTTTTATTCCTGCCGAAGACATTGTGTTTTTTTGTAAGCTGGTTCGCGACAATAAAATCCAGATTTTTTTTCTTTAGTTTCTCTGCGGCATTCTTGTAAAGATTTTCTGTTTCCAGCGCGAACCCGACAATAACCCTGTTTTCTTTTTTATGCCCTATTTCAGAGAGTATGTCTGGGTTTTTTATAAGTTTCAGCACCATTTTTGCCGCTGATTTTTTTATTTTCCTCGCTGACTGCCTTTGTGGCCTGTAATCAGCTACTGCCGCGGCCATGACCACCGCATCCGCGGCCGTAAAGTTTTTCAAAACCTTTTTGCGCATGTTGAGCGCGCTTAAATTCTCGCCTGGACCTATTAAAATAACCCTGTGCCCTTTTTTTCTTGCTGCTTTGGCAATGGCTTTGCCCATCGCGCCTGTAGAGCGATTGCTGATAAAACGCACCGGGTCTATCGCTTCTCGCGTAGGCCCGGCGGTAATTAATATCGACAACCTCGTCATTGCGAGTCCCGAATGGGCGAAGCAATCTCATCGCATCCAAGGAGATTGCTTCGTCGTCGCTTCGCTCCTCCTCGCAATGACGCGAGGGTTTCTCTGACAATGTCTTCTGCGCTTGCGATGTGACCCAAACCTATCGAGCCGCAGGCAAGCCTTCCTTCCACAGGTCCGATAAATTTGTACCCGAATGACTTCAATCTTTTTATGTTATCCTGCGTTGCCTTATGGGCATACATGTTGCTGTTCATCGCAGGCGCGATTAAAATAGGGGCCTTTGTTGCCATGACAATGCACGTTAAAAGGTCATCACATATGCCGTTGGCGAGTTTCGCAATTATATTGGCGGTTGCAGGCGCGATTAAAACCAACCCTGTCTTGTCTGCCAGCGAGATATGTTCCGGACTCCAGACATCAGGCGCCTTGAACATATCGGTATAAACGGGATTCGAAGATATGTGCCCCAGTAAAAGCGGGGTAATGAACTGTTCAGCCTCTTTAGTCATGACCGCAGTCACGCTGATTTCCGATTCCTTCAATCTGCATATGATATCGCATGCCCTGTAAGCCGCGATGGAGCCGGTAACGCCTATGATTAGCTGTTTTTTATACTTTGACATCTGCCAGCCTTACCTTACCCTGTCTTATCTCCTCAAGCGCGATAGAGCCGGCCTTGCCAGGAGAGCTGTCTATCAGTTTTGGCATGCCTGAATTTAATTCAAGCGCCCTTCTTGAGGCGAGTATAACTAATTTAAAAACACTGCCGTGCGTATATTTGGTCAGGTCGTCTCTCTGAAACTGCTTTATCATAACAGGTCACCCCTTTTATTTAGTTTCCTGCGCCACTATTTTTTTCAGCCGGCACAGGGCATGTTCTATTTCTTCGTTTACCACGATATAATCGTATCTCTTTGCCTTTTTTATTTCCCTTTGCGCTATCTTAAGTCTTATCCTTATTTCTTTTATGCCGTCGCTCTTTCTTTTTTGCAGGCGCTTTTTAAGCTCCTCGATGGACGGCGGCATTATAAATATCAAAACCGCGCTTGGGATCCTTTTTTTGACCTTAAAAGCGCCCTGCACGTCTATGACCAGGAGGACGCTTTTGCCGCTGTTTATTTTTTTATCGACAAAACCCCCGGGCGTGCCGTAAAAATTGCCGAATACGTTTGCCCACTCCAGGAAATTTTTTTTCCTTATCTGGTTTTCAAATTCCTTTTTTGAAACAAAAATATAGTCGCGGTTATTTTTTTCGCCGCGGCGCAGCGGCCTTGTGGTAAACGATCTTGAAACTACCAGGTTCCTGCATCCCCTCAACAGCCGCCTGCATAATGTTGTTTTTCCGCTGCCTGACGGAGCCGATATTACGAATATTTTCCCTTTCTTCATGTTATTATTCAATATTCTGTACCTGCTCCCGGATTTTTTCTATCTGCTCTTTTACGCTTATCGCTATGCGTGAAATTTTTATATCCTGCGCCTTTGCGCTTATCGTATTTATCTCTCTGAATAATTCCTGGGAGATAAAATCAAGCTGCCTGCCTGCCTCGCCCGGAGAGGCGAGCAGGTTTTGGAAACTCTTTATGTGCGCCTTAAGGCGGATTATTTCTTCGGTTATGTCGCAGTTTTTGGCGAACATCGCCACTTCCAGCTCAAGCCTGCCTTCGTCCAGTTTTAGCGACGAGCTTATCTGTTTGATCTTGCTTTCCAAAATCGCCTTATAATTCTTTGCCACCTCCGGCGCGTGCGTTTTAATCTCGTCGGTTAAATCATCTATCATCTTTACACGTTTAATCAGGTCCTTATATAACTGCGCGCCTTCTTTCTGCCTTGTATCTATTAAATTATCAAGGGCCTTATCCAGAGCTGGTTTTATGCACAGCCATGTCTTTTCCGTATCGGCTTCCGCTGAATGGCTTGTTATGACATCAGGCATTGACACCAGATGCTCAAGCGATACGTTATTTTTGATTTTCAGTTCTTTTTTTAATTCGTTTAAGGCCGCATAATATTTTTTTGCGATGGCTTTATTTACTGTAAGGTGCCTATCCAGGATATGATTACCTTCTATCGTAATATTTAAATTTATCTTGCCGCGCTTTACCCTTGCGTTTATGTAATTTCTTATTTTGTCGTCAAGAAATACTATGCTCGAGGACGTCCTGCTGGAAAATTCATAAAACCTGTGGTTTACCGCCTTGATCTCCGCCACAACTTTGCCGCCGGCGTATTTATGCTCGGCCTTACCAAAACCTGTCATGCTGCGTATCATATTAAGCCCACACCATTTTTTCTATTTTTTGGGTTAAAACCGCTTTTTTTGTAGGATACAGATCTATGATTATCTCGTCGGGCTCAAACCACAGTTTTATCTCGCGCGCGGCTTCTTCATCATTTGTCGAGGCGTGGATAACGTTTTCGTAAACGCCTTTTGTGGTAATCCTGCCGTACTGGCCGCGTATCGATACCGGGCTTGCCTCTTCCGGGTTTGTGGCGCCTGCCAACTCGCGCACTTTTGAAATCGCGTTCTCGCCCCAGTAAACCATCGCGAGCACTTTTTTCCTGTCGTGAAGCTCTCCTGTCAGATACTTTATAAGCTCTGCAAAAAACGGCTTGCCCCTTAACTGCTTATAGTGCTCCGACGCCAATTCTTTTGAGACGCGGGCAATCTTTGCCGCCACTATTTCAAGTTTTGTCTCTGAAAGCCTTGTTAAAATATTGCCTGTCAGTGATTTTTTAAGCCCGTCTGGTTTTATCAACACCAATGTCTGCTGAATCATGCTTTATCCTCCGCCTCAACGTCGTTGCGAGGAGTCCCGCGAAGCGGGACGACGAAGCAATCTCCTCGCTCCAAGGAGATTGCTTCGCTTCGTTCGCTCCGCTCACTTCGCTCGCAATGACGTTACTAAATCGACAATCCTCTCTAAATCCGTATTTGTATAATAGTCTATCGTAATCCTGCCGCCTCTTTTTGCCGGCTGAATCCTTACCTTTGTGCCGAGCGAACGCTGCAATTGTTCCTCAAGGCTGGCGATTTCCGCGTCTTTTTTTGCCGCCTGTTTCGCGGGTACTGCGGTTTTATTACTGGACGCGAGCTTTTCAGCTTCTCTGACGGATAAATTATTATCAATAATCCTTTTACACAACCTTTCCTGCGCTGCCGAGTCCTTTAAAGAAAGGATCGCTTTCGCGTGGCCTGACGAAATCGCACCTGAAAGTATACAATCCTGTATTTTCTGCGATAATGTAAGAAGCCTTAAAATATTGCTTACCGACGAGTGAGCCCTGCCGACCGCTGTGGATATCTTCTCGAGGTCCAGGCCGAACTCGTCAATCATCCTCTTGTACGCCCTTGCCTCTTCTATCGGATTTAAGTCGTCGCGCTGAAGGTTTTCTATTAACGAAACCTCAAGGGCGTCTGCATCATGTGTGTCTTTTATGATAGCAGGGACAATTTTAAGGCCTGCCAGTTTTGCCGCGCGCCATCTACGCTCGCCTGCGAGCAGTTCAAAGCCCTCCTCGCCCAAAGGCCTGACAAGGATCGGCTGCAAAATGCCTTTCTGCTTGATTGATTCCGACAATTCCTGGAGTTTTTCGTCTTTAAATGCTTTTCTCGGCTGAAACCTGTTAGGCCTTATGGCATCTATCGCTATACTTAAGATATTTTTGCCTTCGCGCAGGTCTTTTTCTTCCACGAAATATTTCATGCGCGATTTCGTCTCTTCGCTTAAGGCATCCTGCATCGTGTTTCCCGAGGGTATTAATGCCGCCAACCCTCTTCCCAGCGCCTTTTTATCGCTCATATTTTTATCTCCTCTTTTATTTCCTCAGGATTAAAAATTTTCTCGCCTAAAAATTCCCTGCTTAAATTTTCGTACATCTTCGCGCCTATGCAATTTTTGTCGTATAACAAAATCGGTTTGCCGAATCCCGGCGCCTCGCTTAACTTGACCGAGCGGGGGATTATCGTCTGGTAAACCTTCTCCTTGAAAAATTTTTTCACTTCGTCTATCACTTCTTTCGCCAGCCTTGTGCGTAAATCCGCCATAGTAAGCACAACGCCTTCCACTGAAAGGCCGGGATTTAAATTATCCCTGACCAGATTAATGGTGTTGACCAGCTGGCTAAGGCCTTCAAGCGCGTAATATTCGCATTGTATCGGGATAAAAACTGAATCTGCCGCTGTTAATGAATTTATTGTCAGTAAGCCTAATGAGGGTGGATTGTCTATAAAAATATAATCGTAGCTGTCTTTTATTTCCTTGAGCGCTTTTTGCAACTTATATTCCCTGCCTATGGTGCCGACGAGCTCAACCTCTGCGCCTGTCAGCTGTATGCTTGAGCCTATAAGGCTCAAGTTTTCTATCTCTGTCGGAAACACCGCGTCTTTTGCTGTGACATTACCTATTATAACATCGTAGGTAGTTACCGCAGGCCGCTTATTTTCCGACGAGCTTATGCCGCTTGTCGCGTTTCCCTGCGGATCAGCGTCGAGGAGCAGGATCTTTTTGCCGGCATGCGCCAAATACGCAGCCAGATTTACCGCAGTGGTAGTCTTTCCTACTCCGCCCTTTTGATTGCAAAACGCGATGATTTTTGACATTGAAATTTCCTGCTATTACGACCTGAAATTTCATCCCGAGCCGCTTGCTATGCTGTATAGCGGCGAGGGAAAGTTACTAACTATTTGCTATTATTAAACTTACAACAAATTTATGAATTTATCTCTATTGTTTATATTATATCAATAAACAAATTATTGTCAATAAAAAAATATCTTTCCTTCGATTTGTAGGGGCAATTCATGAATTGCCCCTACATTTATGCTTTTAACGTAACGCGAACCTTCGCAGCCTTGCCGCCGCTCATACCGTAAAGCCCTCTTTCCCCCTCTGACAGGATCTTAACTGTAACCTTATCCCTAGACACACCAAGCTTAACCAAAGCAAGCTTGATTGCCTCTTGAGTGGTGCGGCCCTCTACTTCTACAAATTTATCGATTTCCTTATTCATATATTAAGCTTCTGCTATGGTTTCCACGTGGAAACTCTTCATAACCCTTGTTTGCTGGTAAAACATTATAAGCGTGTTTACGAACCAGTAAAGCACCAGGCCTGACGGCATATTATAGAAAATGAACCCGAATAATATAGGCATCATAACTGTCATCATCTTCTGTTGCTGCTGCATAACGTCTTCTTTCTTATCGTCTGCCATAGGATGGCTAGATGCTGCCATTGACACTTTCTGCTGAAAATACATGGTTATAGCCATTAAAATCGGCAATATATTCACAGGTATGCCTGCGCCGGCTGGGCCTGAAGGTATAAAAAACGCCTTATCAGGCTGCGAAAGGTCATTTATCCATAAAAACCTCGCATCTCTTAGCTCTATTGCCCTGCTAAAGGCCTGGTACAGCGCTATAAAAATAGGCATCTGCAAAAGCATAGGCAGACAGCCGCCAAATGGGTTTACCTTATGCTTCTTATAAAGCTCCATTATCTCCTTATTCAATTTCTGCGGGTTGTCCTTATGCTCTTTTCTTAGCTTATCCATCTTCGGCTGCACGATCTGCATCTGCTTCATGGATTTAAAGCTTTTCAGGGTTAAAGGATATAATATAACAGAAACTAAAATCGCTAATAGTATTATTGCAACGCCATAATTTCTCGTTATATTATAGAATGTATTTAATATCCATATAAGCAGTCTGCTTATATCACCAAAAGTACCTATATTTATTGATTTTTCAATGCCTGCATTGTAAGTTGCCATCAATTTCGCATCAGCTGGGCCTGCATAAAGCAAGAACTTTTGTGATATTGTTTCGCCTGGCGATACTTCAGGAATATCAAATTGTAACTCCATGATAACATTATTGTTAGGTAATTTTGATACGGTTAATGATACGGTTTGCTGATAAGGTTTTACTACAAGAGAAAAGTATTTGCTTTGCATTGCTGCCCATCCTATGTTCCCTGTGTAAATATTCCCCGTGGAATCTGATGTCTTGGGTATTTTTGCAGCAATTCTTTTATCGTTCAAGTATAAGCTGGACTCTATAAACCTGGCGTCTTGAGGGGTTGGTATTTTAATATTAGAGATACCCACCACTGAATAATTTGTTTTAATCAAACCTGCTGTTGTGTTTTTAAGCTTTATTTCCAGGCTTAACGCACTGCCATTATTTAACTTATAAACCTTGCTGACTTCAATCCCATTCTTTAGATTTAAGGTAAATACAGCGCCGTTCTGAATTTTTGAATACTTATATTTCGCGTTCGTTACCTCTTCCGGTGTCAAAGAAAACCCGGAAAGAGAAAAGACCGCGCCCTTTATAAATTCCGAGTCATAGATTACTTCACTTTTCTCTAACCTATTGAATCTCTTAATGTTAATAAGCTTTACACAGCCGCCTGTTTCGCTTAAATAGTAATCCACATTTTCCGTAGAAAGCTTAACAAATTCTGTCTGGGTAAATTTCAAAAGGTTGCTGCTATTTATTGCAGCTGGTTGAGATAGATCGGTTTTCTGTACCGCTTCATTAGATGCGCTGGCTGGCGCCTGCTTTGTGGCAGGATAATACTTCTGCATAAAAGAAGAGTAGCCCATCATTATCAGTATCGCGAAAACAACTGCCATTAACGTGCGTTTGTCCATTGAAATTTCCTCAGTTTTTCATTATAAAATTTCATCCCGAGCGACCAGCTATCCCTGGCCTGCCAGGGCAGGCACGTTTAGTCGCGAGGGACAAATTTTCCTTTAATCTATTTTACCGGGTCCCATCCTCCGACGGAAAATGGGTTACAGCGCAAAAGGCGCCAGAAGATCTTTACGCCTGCCTGCAATACGCCCTTTTTCTGCAATGCCTCTATCGCGTAATCTGAACAGGAAGGGTAAAATCTGCAGCAAGCCCCTGAATATCTCGAAAGATATGCCTTATAGAATTTTATTATCTTTATGAATAGCGTTTTTAACATCGATGAGCAGCTCTTGCGCCTGCTTGAAAGACTCAAGGGGCTTATATACAAATAATATCATATCAAAGCCCTGCAAAACTTTTTGTTTGTTAAGCCGGCAGGCCTCCCGAAGCAGCCGCTTGGTGCGGTTTCTCACCGTCGAGAGTTTTGCTGATTTTTTAGGTATGACAAACCCGTATCTGTCTGGCGCCGAAGAGTTTTTTTTGAATATAACTAACCACTGCCCTTTACGCGAAACCCTTTGGCCTGTTTTAAACAACACCTTAAATTGCTTTGTATTTAAGCGCGGCACAGCTCCTTGCGCCCCTTTTGTCTGCGACGGGCAAGAACCCTCCTGCCGTTTTTTGAGGACATCCTTTTTTTAAACCCGTGGCATCTTTTTCTTTTGAGATTACTTTTTCTGACTATGCCTTTCTTCATTTTTTCCCCTTGTGTAGAAATACGCTGTAGGGGCGGGTTTTAAACCCGCCCCTACGTATCTGGATATTATAACAGAGAAAAGCAGGCTGTCAAGCGAATTCGCTAATAAAAAAATATCTTGCAAAAATTTTTTAACCTGCTATAATAGCACCTTATCTGTTTTTGAAGGTGTTTAAAACGCCCTGTGGATAAGCTGTGAATAACTAGTGCAGAACATGACGTTTCGCTGCTTTTTAATCGTGAAACTCGTCGAAAACCCCTGTGGACAACTGTGGATAACTATTCTGAAATCTGGTCAAAAATACTGGATATAATAAAAAAGGACTTAAATCCTCAAAGCTACCAAACATGGTTTATCCACACGCGGCCGGTTTCTTTGGAAGCTGATACGATTACAGTCGAAACGCCAAATGCATATTTCAGGGACTGGCTTGTCGATCACTATATGGAAATGGTGCAGAAGGCTGTCCGCCGCGTGTACAACAAACCGGTAGCTATAAATTTTGTTGTGGCTCAATCCGCGAACATCTCTGATGCTGCTGCTCAAGGCAAGAACCAGGCGACGCCTGCCAAACAAGCCGTCCAGGATAACGCGAAGCCCCGCAATAAAAAATCCGCGGAGCTTACGACTTCTCCGGCGGGGTTAAACCCGCTTTTTACTTTCGATAACTTTGTTATCGGTTCAGGCAACAGATTCGCGCACGCAGCAAGCATGGCTGTGGCGGAATCGCCTGCTAAGGCATACAACCCGCTTTTTATCTACGGTCCTGTCGGCATGGGCAAAACACATCTTTTACAGGCCATCGCGCATTTCGCGCTGCAGAAAAACAGCGGGCTTAAAGTGCTTTATATTTCCAGCGAACGTTTTACAAACCAGCTGATTTCCGCCATACAGAACAGGACGACGATTTCTTTCAGGCAGATGTACAGAAACGTCGATATACTGCTGATAGATGACATACATTTTATGGGCGGCAAGGAAACGACGCAGGAAGAATTCTTCCACACGTTCAATGTCCTTTATGACGCTCATAAACAGATAATACTTTCAAGCGACAGGCCTCCGAAGGACATACCGTCTTTGGAGGCCAGGCTTGTGTCGCGTTTTGAGTGGGGCCTTATAACCGATATACAGCCGCCGGACCTTGAAACCCGCATAGCAATACTGCGCAAAAAAGCCGAGAAGGATACCATAAACGTCCCGGATGACGTTACTTTTTTTATCGCGGAAAAAATTAAAGCGAACATCAGAGAGCTTGAGGGCGCGCTAATCAGGGTTATGGCCTATGCTTCTTTGACCGGCCAGAAAGTAACCCTCGCTCTGGCGCAGGACGTATTAAAAGACGTAATAAAAGAGGATAAAAAAATTTCTATCGAGGCTATCCAGCGTAAAGTCGCGGAGGTCTTTGAAATCGGCGTGTCTGATATAAGAGGAAAGAGAAGAACCAGGAGCTTCGCGTACCCGCGCCAGATAGCGATGCACCTTGCGCGCGAGCTGACAGACTTTTCGCTGCCGCAGATAGGCGAATATTTCGGCGGAAGAGACCACACAACCGTGCTGCACGCCTGCAATAAAATTTTGCAGGATATAAGCAAAAACGGCCAGACAAAAAAAACTATTGAAAATATTATTGCAAAAATAAAGGAGTAGTGGTATTTTAGTTAAACATGGTGTTTTTATTTTGATTGTGGATAACTTTGTTTACTTATCCACAATTTTATATTTTGTTATGTTGTTTCTTTTATGTGGTTTACGAAGTACTCTACAATTTTTATGTACCTAGTACTACAACTGCTATTTTTATATATAAAAGATTAATAGAATAATAGGTCTTTGTAATTGGAAAAATTTGTCCCTCGCGACTAAACGAGATAGCTGGTCGCTCGGGACGATTTTTAAAGCAAAGAGATTCTACTGGAAAAATCGGAGGCTAAATGAAGGTTAAAGTTGAAAAACAAGAACTTTTAAAAGCAAGCCAGATGATACAAAACGTTGTTGCTGTAAAAAGCACTTTGCCGATATTGTCAAATATATTAATAGAGGCGGAAGATAATAAAATTAAACTCACCGCGACAGACTTAGAAATTGGGATGCATTGTTCAATCCCGGCGGAAGTTTATCAGCCAGGCGCCCTGACAATACCGGCAAAAAAATTTAACGAGATGATCAAAGAGCTGCCGGACGCGGCAATAACACTTTCCACGCTTAAAAACAACACAATGTCAATAAACAGCGAAGATGTTTATTTTAAATTATTAGGCTTGCCGAAAGACGATTTTCCGAAAATACCCCAGGCGCAGGAAGAAAATAGTATTGAGATAGAGCAGGCGGATTTAAAAGAAATGCTGGCGATGACAATGTTCGCCACATCACATGACGAAGTGCGGTATATATTGAATGGCGTTTTGTTCCTGGCGAAAAACCAGACACTAAAACTCATAGCTACGGATGGCAGACGGCTCGCCATGGTGGAAAAACAGATAAAGGCAGTAAAAGACCTGGCAAGGCAGGTGATAGTCCCGAATAAGGCGGTTCAGGAGCTGAATAGGATTTTGCAGGACCAGGGAGACATGAAAATAATATTCGGCGAAAACCAGCTTATATTCAGGGCCGGGGAAACAGTTTTGATAACAAGGCTGATAGAGGGCGAATTCCCAAATTACGAACAGGTGATACCAAAGGAAACGCAGAATAAAATAAAAGTAAACACGCGCAGGTTTTTTGTAGGCACAAAAAGGGCGGCCCTATTAACGCACCAAGATTCGCAGTCCATAAGGATAGATCTGCTTAAAGACAAGATGATTATTTCAAAAAGTACGCCCGAACTCGGGGAGGTAAAAGACCAGATAGATATCTTATATAAAGGGAAAGAGATGTCAGTTGGTTTTAATCCGCACTACCTGACGGATGCGTTGAAAAATATATCACAGGAAGAAATCGATATAGAAATAGAAGCGCCGGATAAAGCGGGCGTGATCAGGACCCAGGCGCCGCAGAAATATATCTATCTTGTTTTACCAATGCAGTTATCGTAGAGACGCCCCAGTGGGGCGTCTCTACAAGAGATTGTATATGCGTCACAACGCCTCATCTATAAAAGACGTTTTATCCGCCGTCATTCTGAATATGAGCGGCGAAAAGAAAGAGAAGATAGACCACATAAAAGAGGCATGGAAAGAGGTGGTGGACAAAAAGGCCATAAGCCACACGTGGCCCGCGGCGTATAAGGCGAAAAGGTTGGTGGTTAATATCGACGCCTCGGCCTGGATGTACGAACTGAATTTGGAGAAACAAAAGATAAAAACAAAGCTAAACGAGAAGTTGAACAAAGACGGCATAACCATAAATGAAATAATATTCAGAATTGGAGAGATTTAATGGCAGCCAAACAAAGCGAAAAATATGACGCGACGCATATACAGGTTTTAGAGGGCACAGAGGCGGTACGTAAGCGCCCGGCTATGTATATAGGAGACACCGGCACGGCAGGGCTTCACCACCTGGTATATGAGGTTGTGGATAACTCTGTGGACGAGGCAATGGGCGGCAATTGTACTGAAATCAGCGTGGCCATCCACGTTGACAACAGCATAACCGTGGACGATAACGGCCGCGGCATACCTGTAGACATGCACGCCACAGAAAAGAAGCCGGCTGTTGAGGTTGCGCTCACCACCCTGCACGCAGGCGGTAAATTCGACCACCGTTCTTATAAGGTATCAGGCGGCTTGCACGGCGTAGGCGTAAGCTGCGTAAACGCGCTTTCAGAATGGCTTGAGGTTGAGGTGCGCAGGGACGGCAAGACGTACCACCAGAGGTATAAAAAAGGAAAGACAGAGACAAAGCTTACCGTAATCGGCAAGTCAAAAGGCACAGGCACAAAGATAACATTCAAACCGGACAAGGAAATCTTCGGCGCGAAGTATGTCTATTCTTTCGAGACCCTGTCAAACAGGTTAAGGGAACTTGCTTTCTTAAATAGAGAGCTTAAGATCACCATAAAAGACGAACGCACAGACAAAGAAAACCTGTTTCAGTTTAAAGGCGGGGTTGTTTCGTTCGTAGAATACCTGAACAAAAATAAAAACGCCCTTCATAAAAAGGTTATATATTTCCAGACAGAAAAGGGCGACATAAAAGTCGAGGCGGCGCTGCAATACAATGATGGGTATTCAGAAACGATTTTTTCCTTCGCGAACAATATTAATACAATCGAAGGCGGGACCCACATGAGCGGGTTTAAATCAGCGCTCACGCGCACATTTAATCAATATTGCAAGGACAAGAAGTTATTAAAGCAGGACCAGGCGTCTTTGCAGGGCGATGATGTGCGCGAGGGGTTGACTGCTGTTGTAAGCGTTTGGCTGCCGGAGCCGCAGTTTGAAGGGCAGACAAAGACAAAGCTCGGGAATTCCGACGTGGAAGGGCTTGTTGAATCGGTTGTCAACGAAGGGCTCGGGGCGTTTTTAGAGGAGAACCCAAGCGTAGCGAATAAGATTTTAGACAAGGCGCTTCTTGCAAGCCGCGCGCGCGAGGCGGCGCGCAAGGCGCGCGAGCTTACCCGCAGAAAAGGCGCTTTGGAAACAGCTGGTTTGCCCGGGAAACTCGCGGATTGCTCTGAAAATGACCCGGCATTATGCGAGTTATATCTGGTTGAAGGCGATTCGGCAGGCGGCTCGTGTAAACAGGCAAGAGACAGGCGCTTTCAGGCAATATTGCCTTTAAAAGGAAAGATTTTAAACGTAGAAAAATCAAGGCTGGATAAGATTTTAAGCAACGAAGAAATCCGCACCATAATAACAGCGTTTGGCGCAGGGGTTGGCGAAGAGTTTGACATTGCCAAGTTAAGATACCACAAATTAATAATTACCTGCGATGCTGATGTGGACGGTTCGCACATACGTACGTTATTATTGACGCTTTTGTACAGGCATCTTCCCAAGGTTATAGAAGACGGTTTTGTTTATCTGGCGCAGCCGCCTCTATATAAAATCAAAAGAGGCAAACGCGAGGAATATGTCCAAACAGAGCAACAAATGAATGATATGCTCTTGGATTTGGGCCATGAAGGCCTTACCTTGCAAAGGCAAAATGACAAAAATAAATATACAGACGCGCAATTCAAAGACATTTTGGAGGGCCTCATAGAGCTGGAGATTTTAGAAAACGCTTTGCACAAAAAGGGAGTAGAATTCGAAAAATATATAGGTCTAGTGCATCCAAAGACCAAAAAACTGCCTATTTATAGGGTAAAGGTGGAGGATAAATACCATTTTCTATATAATGACGACGAGCTGGCAAAGCTGACAAAGGAACATGAAGGCGCCAATGGCAAAGCCAAAAAAGACGACAAGAAAAATGACCAGGGCGAAGAAGTTGAGGAAAAAGAAGAACTTGATGTGCTTGAGATTTTTGAGGCAGAAGAGATAGAGGAAATGATCCATAAGCTCAATAAGCACGGCATGGACATAGCGGATTACAATAAAAAGCAGGACGTGGTAGAGGATTTAGACAAGCCAAAAACCAAGCGGGAAAAGGAAAAGGCAAAAAGGCCAGGCCTTTTTAACATATCAGGCGAAGGTGTGTCAGATGATTTTTACGGCCTGAAGGAAATACTTCTGTTTGTAAAGGTAAACGGTAAAAAGGGCATGCACATACAAAGATACAAAGGCCTTGGAGAAATGAATCCGCACCAGCTCTGGGAGACCACCATGGACCCGGAGCGCCGCACGCTTTTAAAGGTCATGGTGGAAGACGCGGTTGCGGCAGACGAGATGTTTACTGTTTTGATGGGCGACCAGGTTGAGCCGCGCAGGCAGTTTATAGAAGAGCATTCAAGGGCCGTAAGATTCTTGGATATTTAACATAAATGACAAAATCCAAAATCCCAATGACAAATGAATCATCAAATCCCAAATCCAAATATTTAAATATTTGGATTTAAATGATTGATTTGGATTTTGTAATTTGAAATTGGGATTTTAAGCAATAACTGTTTTAAGAGGTGACAAATGTACGCACGTAATGAAAAAATAGTTCCGATAAACATCGAGGAAGAATTAAAAGATTCCTATATAAGTTACGCGATGAGCGTTATCGTCGGCCGCGCTCTTCCGGATGTGCGCGACGGCCTGAAGCCTGTTCATAGGCGTATATTATACGCCATGAAAGAGTTGGGGCTGGAGCACAACAGGCCTTACAAGAAATGTGCCCGTATCGTTGGGGACTGCTTAGGAAAATATCACCCGCACGGCGACATGGCGGTTTACGACACAATAGTCCGCATGGCCCAGAATTTTTCTATGCGCTATCCTCTCGTCGACGGACAAGGGAATTTTGGATCAGTCGATGGCGATAGTGCTGCAAGCATGCGTTATACGGAAGCGCGGCTAGAAACAATTGCCGACGAGATGCTCGCAGATCTTGAAAAGGATTCGGTTGAATTTATGCCGAACTTCGACGAATCATTGCAGGAACCGAGGCTTTTACCAGCCGCGCTTCCTAATCTATTGGCAAACGGTTCAAGCGGCATAGCTGTAGGTATGGCGACAAATATTCCTCCGCATAACCTTACAGAACTTGTAGACGCGATCGCCCTTATTATCGATAACCCCCAGGCAGAATTAAAAGAGATATTGAAGATTATAAAAGGGCCGGATTTCCCGACAGGCGGCATAATATGCGGCAGAGACGGGATAAAAAGCGCGTATTTAACAGGCCGCGGCATATTGAAGATTCACGCTAAAGCGAATATAGAAAGCGTAAAAGGCGGCAGAGAGCGCATAGTTGTAAGCGAAATCCCGTACCAGGTCAACAAAGCGAATCTTATAAGCACTATCGCTGACCTTGTACAGGATAAAAAGCTCGAGGGCATTTCCGATATACGGGATGAATCCGACAAAGACGGGATGAGGATAGTGATAGAGCTTAAGCGTGACGCCAACGCGCAAGTTGTGCTGAACCAGCTTTACAAGCACACGCAGATGCAGGAAACGTTCGGCGTGATAATGCTGGCCTTGGTTGAGAACAGGCCGCGCGTTTTGACTTTGCGGCAGATGCTGGATTTGTATATCGAGCATCGCAAGGAAATAGTTATCCGCAGGACAAAATATGACTTAAAGAAGGCGCAGGACAGGGCTCACATACTTGAAGGATTCAAAATAGCGATATCGAACATAGACAAAATTATTTCGATAATCAAAAAGGCGAAAAGCCCTGATGAGGCGCGCGAGGAATTGATAGATAAGTTCGATTTATCAGAGCGACAGGCGCAGGCTATCCTGGAGATGCAGCTGCAGCGCCTGACAGGACTTGAGCGCGACAAGATAGAAGCGGAATACCTTGAGCTGATAAAAAAGATATCTTATTATAAATCGCTTTTAGAGAGCGAGAAAAAAATTCTACAGGTGGTGAAAGAAGAGATTTTAGAGATAAAGAAAAAATACGGGGATGAGCGCAGGACCCAGATAGTGGCAGAGGTGACTGATTTTGACGTCGAGGATTTAATAGCCGAAGAAGACGTTGTTATCACAATAAGCCACACAGGGTATATTAAACGCCTGCCGGTGTCAGCGTACAGAAAGCAAAGGCGCGGCGGCAAAGGCGTGACAGGCATGGAGGCAAAGGAGGAGGATTTTATAGAGCATTTATTTATAGCGTCAACGCACGAGTTTATGCTATTTTTCACAAATATGGGCAGGGTACACTGGCTTAAGGTTCACGAAATCCCGCAGGCAGGCCGTGTTTCAAAAGGCAAGGCGATAATAAATATGCTAGAGCTCGCCAAAGACGAACGCGTGACCGCGTTTGTGCCTGTTAAGGAATTTAAAGAAGGCAGTTTTCTTTTTATGGTAACAAAGCAGGGTTTAATTAAAAAGACTGATATCCATGCGTACAGCAATCCGCGCAAAGGCGGCATTATAGGAATAGGCATCAAGCCGCAGGATGAATTAATACAAGTGCTCTTAACCGACGGCAAGCAGGAGATTCTTATTGCGACAAAGGATGGTAAGGCGATAAGGTTTAACGAGTCAGACGTGCGCGATATGGGCCGCGGCGCAAAAGGCGTAAAAGGCGTTACATTGGATAAAAAAGACGTTGTTATCGGCGCGCAGATATTGAGAAAAGACGCTAGCATACTCACTGTCACGATAAACGGTTTCGGCAAAAGGACAGATATGGACGAGTATCGTGTTCAGTCGCGCGGCGGCAAAGGCGTCATCAATATAAAGACATCAGACAGAAACGGCGAGGCAGTAAGCGTCTTGAGTGTGACAGATAAAGACGAGATAATGTTAATTACAGAAGGCGGCATGGTGGTACGCTGCTCGGTTAAAGATTTGCGCGAGACAGGCCGCTCAACACAGGGCGTGCGTTTGATGCGTCTCGATCCAAAAGACAAAGTTTCCTGCGTCGCTCCCGTGGTCGCGGAAGAAGACGCCGCGCCGGAAGAAATAAAAGAAGCAGTAAAATGACAAAATCCCAAATCCAAATGACAAATGAATCATCCAAATCCCAATAATTTAATGATTTGATATTTAAAGATTGATTTGTAATTTGGATTTTGAAATTAGATATTGATTATGCGACCCCATCGTCCAGAGGCCCAGGACATCAGATTTTCGATCTGACGACCGGGGTTCGAATCCCCGTGGGGTCGCCACTTTTAGCTCTTGATTTTTGCCAAAAATGTGGTATAATTAATGATACCGACAAAGGCATATTCATATGGCGCGAAAAGCAATCATCTTTCGATGATTGCTTTTGTTTAGGGGGGGGGCACGGCATGGCATTGGATATCTACAGCAAGGAAAAACAGGGCGTGATCGTGCTTGATGTGCATGGCAATATCGACATAAGCGCGTCGGAGTTTATTGAAGTGGTTGGCTGGCATCTGGCAAATCACAGACTGGATATCCTGTGCGGTCTTACGCATGTCGACATGCTTGATTACGCTGGCCTGTCCGTCATTACCATCGCCTATAAAAATGTCGTCAATCATGAAGGCAGGCTCAAATTTTTTAACGCCCCCCCGCAGGTAAAAAATGTTTTGCACGCTGTTATGCTTGACAGGATTTTTGAGATCTATAATACAGAGGAGGAGGCCTTAAACGCTTTTAAGGAAGACAGGGAGATAGAAAAGATAAAACACCTGCAGCTGCGCAGGCGGTTTACGCGCGTCCATCTCGAAATTCCCGTAACATATAAGGCGAAATTCGGGGAACAGAGGGAATATAAGGGAAAATTTTTTGACTTAAGCGGGGTAGGCGCCTTTATATACGGCAGGAAAACATTCGCGCTTCATGATATAGTGTCATTGGAGTTTGACCTGCCGCACATGGGCGCGATAAAAACAGACGCTGTAGTCATGTGGCTTGCCGATAAGGATGTGCAGCCGCAGCAGTATCCGGGCATGGGCATAGAGTTTTACAAGATTTCAGTGGCAATCCAGACAAGGATAGTCAATTTTATCGAAAAGAACGCAGACATAAGAAGCCACGAGCACCTCCCGCCCATTTAGTGCTTAGATTGACAAACCTGCTTATTTGTGATAATGTATAAACGCTTGCCTTATTTAATGACAAATATCAAAATCCAAATTTCAAATCAATCATCAAATTCAAAGCATTAAATTATTTGGATTTAAAAGATTCATTTGCCTGCCGGCAAGGCAGGGATTTTGCCATTTGGATTTGGGATTTTAAGTTGGAGGGTTAAGATGAATATTTTTAAAACCACCGTATTGTTAGCCGTACTCACACTTTTGTTGGTATTTATAGGAAATCTTCTCGGCGGAAGAAGCGGCATGATGTACGCTTTTATTTTCGCCCTGATAATGAATTTCGGCAGCTACTGGTTTTCAGACAAGATAGTGCTTTTTATGTACAAGGCGCAGCCTGCAAAAGAGGAAGAGGTGCCTGCTGTGTACAGGATCGTGAGAAATCTTGCGGCAAAGACAAATATGCCGATGCCGAAAATTTATATAATACCTACACCTGCGCCGAACGCGTTCGCTACAGGCCGTGGCCCGAACCACGCGGTTGTTGCTGTCACTGACGGCATCCTGCGGTTGTTAAATGAAAGCGAGCTCGAGGGCGTTCTGGCGCATGAGATGGCGCATGTCAAGCACAGGGATATATTGATATCAACTATTGTCGCGACCATAGCAGGCGTGATATACATGCTGGCAAACATGGCGCGCTGGTCAATGATGTTCGGCGGCCGCGACAGAGAGCGCAATAGCGGAAATATTATAGGGCTGATAATTATAGCGGTACTTGCTCCTATAGCTGCGATGCTGATACAGCTGGCGATATCGCGTTCAAGAGAATACGATGCCGACGAAGGCGGTGCGCATTTTACGCATAACCCTATGGGCCTGGCAAGCGCGTTAAAAAAGCTTCAGCTCGGAGTTCAGCAGGCGCCTATGCAGGATGCCAATCCGACAACAGCCCATATGTTTATTGTAAACCCTTTTAAAGGTAAAGACCTGATGTCGCTTTTCAGCACCCACCCGCCCATGGAAAAAAGAATAGCGCGATTAGAGGCATTAGTAGGTAAAGTCTAATGACAAAATCCAAAATCCAAATTTCAAATCAATCTTTAAAATCCAAATCATCGAATTATTGGGATTTAAATGATTCATTTGGATTTTGTCATTTGGATTTGAGATTTTAAGTCATTGTTATGAATAATGGTATATTATGCATAGTAGCAACCCCAATCGGCAACCTTAAAGACATTACTCTGCGCGCGCTGGAAACTCTAAAATCAGTTGACCTAATCGCCGCAGAAGATACCCGCCATACAAAAATACTGCTTGAACATTATGATATACATGTCCCGCTTACCAGCTATTTTGAGCATAACCAGATAAAAAAAACAGAATATATAATAGAGCAGCTTAAACAAGGCAAATCCATTGCCCTTGTGTCTGACGCAGGCACACCGGGGATTTCAGACCCCGGGTTTGTTGTCATAAACAGGGCCATAAAAGAAGGCATAAAAACAGAGGCAATGCCAGGCGCTTGCGCTTTGATAACAGGCCTGGTTTTATCAGGCCTGCCTGCGGATAAATTTATTTTTGAGGGGTTCCTCTCCCCTAAAACCGCTGCCAGGCAAAAAAGATTAAAAGAATTAATAGGCGAAGAGCGGACCATAATATTATACGAATCGCCGCACAGGGCGTTAAAAACCATTGCTGATATAGCGGCAATTATGCCGCAGGCAGAATTAGTGTGCGTGCGCGAGGCAACAAAGATGTTTGAGGAAGTTACCAGGGGCAAGCCTGAAGAGGTTTTGCTTCATTTTCAAAACCACGCGCCAAAAGGCGAATTCGTAATGGTCATAAGCCAGAAAAAACCTAAAACAAAAAAATGAAGATACGCATAAAAATCCAGGGCGCGCTTATATTTCTGGCAATAGCAGCAATATTTTTTCTGCGCAAATATCTGGTGCCTCGATGGAAAAGCGGTTTTGCGGAAGAATCCATGGATATATCAGGGATGATTGTTTTCCTGTTTGGATTTCTGATCCGCATAACAGCAAGAGGCTACAAGGAAGACAATACGTTTTCAGGCCACGCGCTGGTTAAAGGCGGCCTGTACGGCATCACCAGAAACCCGATGTATTTCGGCACATTTATGATAGGCGCAGGCGCGATACTTGTCCTTTCCAATCTGTTGGCATTTTTTATTTTTGTCATTATTTTTTTATTTATCTATTGGCCCCAGATTAAGATAGAAGAAAATATCCTTTCAGCCAGATTCGGCAGGGAATATGAAGAATACTGCGAGAAAACGCCAAGGCTTTTTCCGTCAGCACGTAATTTATTGCCGGCAGGCAGGTATATTTCATTAAAGCCTTTTTGGATAAAAAAAGAACTGTCTTCTTTTGCGGCATCGTTTATAGCCATAGCGGCAATCGAGATATGGGAAGACACAGTCATATTCGGCCGCAGCGCATTTTTTACAGAGCTGGCGGAATTTACATTAATAGCAGTGATTGCGGCGTTATTTATTGCGCATAAGGCGGGGAAAACCAATGGATTATTTATCAGAACTCGAAAATAAATCCATCTACATTATCCGAGAGGCGTATAGCCGCTTCAAGAACATCGCCTTGCTCTGGTCTGTCGGCAAAGATTCCACAACCATGCTCTGGATTGCCCGCAAGGCCTTCTTCGGCCAAATCCCATTCCCGATCATTCACATTGATACCGGCCTTAAATTTAAGGAGATCTATGAATTTAGAAACCAGTACAGCAAAATCTGGGGCTTAAATCTTTTAATCAGCAATAATGAAGCGTCTCTAAAAAGCGGGATGAGCCCGGCAGCAGGCAAATTTGAATGCTGTAATGCCTTAAAAACTGAAGCCTTGAAGATGACGATAAATAAATATAATTTTAAAGCGCTCCTATTGGCCATACGCAGGGATGAGCACGGCATAAGGGCAAAGGAAAGGTATTTTTCCCCCAGGGATATTGATTTTAAATGGAATTACCAGAACCAACCGCCTGAACTCTGGAATTTATATAAATCCCAAGTTGAGCACCAAATGCATTTCAGAATTCATCCTATGCTGCACTGGACAGAATTGGATATATGGAGATATATCCAGAAAGAGAAAATTCCCACAGCCCGGCTTTATTTTGCCAAAAACAATAAAAGATACAGGAGTATTGGATGCCGCACCTGCTGCGAACCAGTAACTTCCGGCGCAAATACAATTTCTAAAATAATCAGGGAATTAAAAACCACACAGATTGCCGAGCGCAGCGGCCGCGCCCAGGATAAAGAGGACGTTTATAATATGCAGAAATTAAGAAGCTTGGGATATATGTAAAGTTATGAATTTACTCGTCGGGATACTGGCATTTGGCAGTGAATATCTTGATTCCAGCCTGGGGATGGGTTACGGAACGGCTTTAGCGCCCATGTTGATACTATTAGGTTATAATCCGTTGAAGGTTGTCCCGGCAATTTTAATCTCTCAATTAATTACCGATATAGCCGCCTGCATTTCACACCATCGCCTGAACAATGTAGACCTAAGGGCAGATTCCAAGGATTTTAGGATTGCTTTAATATTGGGGTTAGTCAGTTCTTTGGGCGTTATTATCGCTTGTCTTGTGGCCGTAAAGATACCCCAGTATATTTTGACGTTTTATATAGGCCTTCTTGTTTTTGCAATGGGGATTTTAATTTTGGTTAATATAAAAAAGAATTTTTCTTTTTCCTTTAGTAAAATAATCGGCGTCAGCTTCCTGGCCTCTTTTAACAAAGGAATTTCCGGAGGCGGATACGGGCCGCTGGTTATGGGCGGGCAGATCTTATCCGGGGTATTCCCTAAAAATGCCGTAGGCATCACGGCCTTTGCCGAGGCAATAACCTGTTTTGTCGGTTTTATGACGTACCTTATTTTAGGCAAAATTATCGACTGGAAATTAACGCTGATGTTAATTCTCTGCGCCACGCCGGCCGTGCCTTTTGCCGCTTTATCCGTAAAAAAAATAAATGAACGCAGGCTAAAAATATTTGTGGGAATTTTAATTATGCTGTTGGGGCTTCTTACCCTGTTTAAAATAAGCCGGGGCAGTTAAATGTCAAGTCAGGCGCATATAAATATTGTTATCATAGGCCATGTTGACCACGGTAAGTCCACTCTTATAGGCAGGTTGCTATTGGATACAAATTCACTGCCTAAAGAAAAATTGGCTGAGATTAAAAAAATTTCCAGCCAATTAGGCAAAGAGACCGAGCTGGCCTACTTAACCGACCAGCTCAAAGAAGAAAGGGAGCAGGAGAAAACTATTGATACCACCCAGATATTTTTTAAGAGCCGCCGGCGACGCTATTGCATTATCGATGCCCCTGGCCACGTGGAGTTCATAAAGAATATGCTTACAGGCGCTTCTCAGGCAAAAGGCGCGGTGTTAATCGTCGACGCCCAGGCAGGCATAAAAGAACAAACGCAAAGGCACGCCTACCTTATCGCTATGCTGGGAATAGAAAATATAATCGTAGTTTTTAATAAAATGGATCTCGCAGCCTATGAACAACGGCGTTTTGAAGAATTAAAAAAGGAATTAATGATTTTTTTGACAGATTTAAAAATAAAACCAAAGTTTTTTATACCGGTTTCCGCTAAGGACGGGCAAAATATCTCGGCAAAATCTCCAAAGATGCGCTGGCATAAAGGGCCTTATCTTTTGCAAGCGCTGGGCAGGTTTTCCGTAATCAAAGGGTTAACCAAAAGGCCGCTTAGGTTTTCTGTCCAAGACAGTTATAAGATAAAAAATGAAGAAATAACAGTGGGCAAAGTGCTTTCAGGGGTGATTAAATCTGGGCAAAAGATAACCATGTTTCCTTCTTCGAAAAACTCAATAGTAAAGGCAATAAGGATATTCGGGAAAAATCCCAAGAAAGCCAGCGCCGGAGAAAATATAGGAATCATTTTGGCCAACCCGGAATTCGCTGAAAGAGGAGAGGTTATTGCGGGGGATTCCGGCCTGCCTCGCTGCCTCAATCGTTTTAAAGCAGAGATTTTTTGGTTAGCAGATGCGCCATTACAAATAAACAAATCCCTCGCTTTAAGATGTTCTGCGCAACAGGTAAGCTGCCGCATTGAGAGAATAGAAAGCCGGATGAATTCTTCGACCCTGGAAATTTTGGAAGAAAACGCCAGCCAGCTTAAAACCAATGAAGCCGCCGCAGTAATTATAAAAACAGAAAAACCCGTAGTTTTAGAAAACTTTGAGTTTATTGAAGAGCTGGGTAGGTTTGTTTTGGAAGATAATTATAACCTGCAAGCCGCCGGAATTATAACGGCTGCCCGTCAAAATCGCACTTCTCCAAATCGTTTTTGGTAAAACCTATAATTTTAAGCACAGTCGGCGCAATATCATAAATGGAAGGTTTTTCTTTGGAGAACTTTTTATTAGAAAAAATAACCCCCGGAATAAGCTGCGGGTCAAAAAGATGGTCACCGGACCATTTTTTAAGATTGTCTTCGATTAACCCTTCGGGTGCCGCTCCGAGCGCGGTCTGCCATGAAGCGCGGTAACCGAGATTAAAGCCAATATAAAGATCAGGGGCTTTATCCGCCTCCCGGCCCCAAAAAATCTCCTCCCGCTTGTATACCTTGCTGATGACGGGTTGTTTATACTTTTCATCAAACCAGTTTTTTAGTTTTCGGGATATTTCATCCTTTAACGCTTCTGTTGCGGCTCCGGGCTTGACGATTCCGTCTCTCTCGCGGCCGTACTGATTAATATAAATTGCTCCAAAGCCAATGGCATAGGCTTGAGTCTTCGGCCAGTCTATATCTTCCAATAACTCCGCCCCTGAATCAGCATAAGGGTTCTTTAATTTTAAATATCCGTTTTCTTTTAACCAGCTATTTACGTGAGCTGCCCTTCTAAAAGCGGCAAAACCATGATCAGATAAAGCTATCAAGGTATCTTCCTTACCCATTTTTTGTAAAACCCTGCCTAATACACCGTCCATTTTTTTATACCAGGTTTCAATCATATCCTTGTATTCTTTCGGGGCATCTTTTTCATATAGAGGATGCGCTGTATCGACATAACGCCAGAACATATGCTGAATAGTATCCGGCATCTCAAAATAGCAGTATAAAATCCCTTTTTTGAAGCGGCCAAGCTCAAAATTAAGTTGTTTATTTTTTTCATTAAAAAGCGCGTTAACCTGTTCCAAAAATGGTTTCTCGGTAAGCCGGCCTTCATTAACTGCCCAGGTATCCATAGGCATGCCTTGGGTATAATAAAGCCCTAAGTTATCCGCCAATTCTTTGCTGTAGTTTTCAGGATAGGAGATGTGGAAAAAAGGCTCGCGCGGGTCAAGATTAATCGGGCTGATATAAAGCTTAAATTCCGGTTCAGCGCTAACCAAATAAAATTTAAAGATACCTTTCGCTTTCCTAAATAATCCCAGATTAAAAGTTACCTCCATCCAGTCGCTGTATTCGCCGGCTTTCAAATTAATTTTATGATTTTGATATCCTATCTCTATGCTGTTTTTGCCTTGCGCTGAAACTTTAAAAGGGATTTTTGTATTGTCAATTTTGCCTCTATTGGAAACTTTCGGGCCGATAAGCTGCATAACCATCAGCTTGGATTTGTTGACATGGAATACTTTTCCTCCTATATCCTGGCCTCTGCCAATACTTTCTGAAGTATAATAAGTAAATGTCCCTTCAGTGCCTAAAATATCAGGCACGCCCATTCCGGAAAGCTGCCTGCCGTATACTTTATCCGCAGGAAAAGTAACCGGACAGGAGAGTATGACAACCGGGACCTTTTTTGCCGATGCGTATTGCCAAAAGGCCCTGCTTTTAATTACCCTTTTGGGTTTACCATTCTCCATTTCAGAAAGAGACAGGCTTAAGGCGTAATTTTTAGGGTTCCGGATAATAAAATCAAAAACCCCGTTTTTGCCTGGGTTCTGGCCTGTGGAAAAACCTGACCAGGCAACCGGAGATTGCGCAGGGTTGGTTGTTGAAAGATGTTGGTAAGCGCCGCTTTCTTTCAGCCGGGAAAAATTCGGCAGCTTGCCTTCTTGCATCATCCGTTCCGCAATTACCGGGCTTAAGCCGTCAAACCCCAGGATAATAACTTTTTTATCAAAATTGGTTTTTTTCAGGTTCGTCATAGCTACCCCCGTTATAAGCATGATTAAAATTAAAGCAAAAATCGCAAAAGATACTTTTTTAAATTTCTTGAAAAAATTAAATATCTTCTTAAATAACAGCGAAAAAAAACCGAAAAATCCCAAAAGCAACGCTATCAGCCAGGCCCCGGCATTAAATACCACAAATCCGGTGCCGGGATCAACATATTTTAAAATTATCGTTTGTTCCATAGCTTTTTAATTCGGATTCGAGGAAAGAGGGTTACTAGAGTCGACTGTATTTGTCCCGCCTATCTTGCTGGAGAGAGGCCCGCCTGCCTGGCCCCACCAATTATACTGGGCTGAGAGATTATTTACGCCGGAGCTATTCTTTACATCAAAATAAGTTACGCCATCTCCATTACTATAAATAGAATTATTGCCGCCTGTAGAGCCATCACCTAAGTTAACGCTAGACATAGTACCGGCAGTCCTATTGAGCCAAACACCATTCCTAGTGTGACCGGTAATAGTATTGTTGGTAAAAGTAAGGCCGGAAGTAATGCCAGTAGAAGAATTACTTACTAACATACCATCCCTGGTGTTTCCGGTAATAGCATTGCCGGTAAAAGTAAAATCGGAAAGAGTGCCGGTGGCCCTATTTTCCGCCCATATGCCATACCTAGCGTTACTAGTAATAGTATTGCCGGTAAAAGTAAAACCGGAAAAAGTGCCGCCGCCGCTGAAATTGGTCGCATATATGCCAGAAAGACTATTTCCGGTAATAGTATTGTTAGTAAAAGTAACATTGGAAATAGCGCTACTATTATTCCGCACATTTATGCCATATCTACTGTTTCCACTAATAGTATTACTGGAAAAGGTAAAGCCGGAAACAGTGCCACTATAATTCCGCACAAATATGCCATAACTAGAGTTTCCACTGATAGTATTTCCGCTAAAAGTAAAATCGGAAATAGTGGCTGCGCCAGAATTCCTCACATATATGCCCTGCAGAGTGTTTCCGCTTATAGTATTTCCGCTAAAAGTAAAAGCAGAGTGATTTGCAGAATCAGTAAAGTTTAGATAAACACTTTGAGAAGAGTTATTCTTGATATTATTATTCTTGATCATGCTGCCGTTTTTGCTTAACCCGTAGATACCATTAGTGCCGTATTCTATATCAAGGCCTTGAACAGTATTGTTATTAGCAAGAGTAATGATTGGGTTAGCAATGGTTGTTCCTAACTTGCCTCCTATCATAGGATAGCCTGTTGTAACAGGGATACCTACATAGCCTCCGTTATAATGAGAGCCCCAGAGGACCACATTGTCAGCCAAGGTGTAGCCTGAAGAGCTGTTGTAGCCTGTATTTGAGCCGTCACCGCTAAATACATAGATATACTCACCTGTTGTGTAACGGCCAGAGTTAAATGCTCCTTGAAGAGTGTTATAAGGGTGCTCTAGGGTGCCGTCTCCGCCAGAGGCCTTGGAGTTATCCACATATATCATATCTATGCCAGAGACATTGTTTTGTTGAGTCGTTGACTTGGTCTGGACATCAATATCTCTGACAATTCTGTCAAAGATGCGGTCTTCCAGATAGCTGTTATGAGCGGCTTGTGCCCGATGCTCTTGTTTAGATTTAAACAACGTGGACCACCTATGCGGCAGAGCAAATTCAAACGGAAGGATAACCCTTGCGCCTGCGATAAATTCGGTCTGCCCGTCGTTTTTAGAGTTAAAGATTGTGTCAAGGCTAAACCAGTCAGAAAGGGCTGTTTCAGTCCTTGCCCTGAAGCCGTTGAAGCCATTGCTTAACTTTGATTGGTAAAAGAAGCCGCCAACGTAAAGGCGCGTCTTGGTGTGTTTATCAAAGACAGGCGCGCCAAATTCAAAGTCAATCCCTTGGAGGGGTTCTTCTTTGCTGTCAACTTTAATCAGGCTGGTGGAGCCGAATTGATAAGTAGTATCTACGAGTTTAGACCCGGTTAGCGGTTTATACCAATTTATGCGCGCATCAAAAGGATACGAAAGGCACTCCAGGCCTAGCCCTGCCTGGGAATACCATTTTTTTGAAATAGAAAAGCGGCGGTCAAAGAAAGTATTTATGCCTAAGATAAGCGAATCATCGAAGATTTGACGCAGGCCAAGGCCATAGTTAAATTCATCGGCAGCAGGCTTTATGTAGGTATATTTTGGGTTGAAGAAGACGAGAGTGTCTTTATCTTTAGGATAATACAGGGGTATTATAAAGTCTGTGGTAAAAAGATTCCTTTCGCTTTTTTCGGTTGAGGCATAGTCTGATATTTGCACCTTTATCGGGGGGCTTAGGGCTTCATTAGGTAAGGAGTATTCTGCGAAGGAAATAGCCGGTAGATATAATAATATTACTAAAGATAATATAACTATGTTGTTCTTTTTCATTTAGTAGTTATATTATCACAGAGTGCTTAATTGTCAAATAAAATCGTCAAGAATTAGTCTGCTCCAGAGACATCAGCGCTTCAATCGCCATTTTATTCTTAGGGTCAATTTCGATGGCCTTTTTATAATACTGTTTTGCTTTTTCAAACTCTTTTTGCTGCACATAGACATTGCCTATATTAATATAGACCTGGGTATTCCAGGGCGCGATTTTTTGGGCCTTAAAATAACTTTCCAGCGCTTTAGTTAATTCGCCTTTACGCTCATAGCAGACGCCCAGGTTATTATAACCGTCCAGGTCTTCCGGGCCCAATTCTATGGCTTTCTTGCAATAAGATATCGCCTTATCCAAATCCCCTTTTATCGCGGTTAAAACGCCAAGCTCGCTATAGGCAAAGGCTAATTCCGGATCTTGCTTTAAAGCAATATTGATCTCTTTTTCGGCTTGATCAAATTGCCCTTGCATTCTGTAGCAAATCGCCATATTCGCATGCGCAGTAGGAAGTTCATTGTCTAATTTCAAAGCTTGCTGATATAATTCTATCGCTTTAGCAAACTGCATTCTTTGCTGGTAGCACCAGCCGAAATTGTTAATAATAGACGAATTCTCCGGATCTAATTTAAGCGCCAGTTCAAATTCTTCAAATGCCATATCAACTTTACCCATAGCCTTATAGATATTGCCCAGGCCGTCATGAACCTCCGGCTCTTCCGGTTTAAAAGAAGCGGATTTTCTGAAATATTTTATCGCTTCATCGTAATTGCCTTTTTCTTTATAACATTGGGCAATATGTAGAGCGGCCCCGAGATTAGACGGGTCGGCTTTCAAAATTTCCATATATCCTGTAATTGCCTTATCAATCATGCCTTCATTCGCCATTCGGTCAGCCAGATTCAATTTTTGCATAATCTGAATCATTTCTTTGGGGACCGGAGCCGTGGCGTCTTTTTCTTTGCCTCCCTGAATATAACCCAGGCTCATCAATTTTTCTTTAGTCTCTTTATCTAATTTTACCTTTGTTTCCTTTGCTTTTGAGCTTGTCTTTTTTAAAAAATCCTCTAATTCCCGGTCCATTCGGGCCACTAAATCTTTTTTCTGGCCGGCTAAATTGTTTAACTCTTCCGGATCAGACTCTATATTATACAGCTCCGGTTCCTGCGATTTTATATACTTCCATCCCTTTTCTTGCCATGCAATCAGCGCTTCCCAGTTAAAATTCAGCTTGGCATAAAGGCTTTCGCTGTATGCGGGAAGCTCGGGCGGAGCTATGTCTTCCTTTATAAAACGCGCCAGGCTTGCTCCTTGAATCTCCTTATTCTTTTCTATGTTTAGTAAATCCAAAAGCGTGGGCATAATATCAATTAAGCGCACCTGGCCCTTGATAACTTTTCCTTTTGGGATTAATTTAGGATAAGACAAGATTAAAGGCACCTTCAGGGTGGTATCGTAGACAAAAACAGCGTGGCCGGTTTCTCCATGCTCTCCAAAGCTTTCCCCATGGTCAGAACAAAAGACAATCAAAGTATTGTCTTTGATATTGAATTCTTTTAACCACGATAAGAGCCTGCCGATTTGTTCATCGGCAAAGGCAATCTCTCCATCGTAAAGGTTGGCTTTATAAATTTCCTTATAGGGGCTGGGCGGATTATAGACAGAGTGCGGGTCATAATAGTGCGCCCATAGAAAAAATTTCTTTTCTTTATTGTCTTGCAGCCATTTAAGAGCGCTATCTGTAACCTTATCCGCCGATCTTCTTTCATCCATATACTTAATCACTCTTTTACCTGTAAACTTTTCTATCTTGTCGTCATAAACCGCAAAGCCCTTATCGAGCCCGAATTTTTTATTTAAGACAAAACTGCTTACAAATGCGGCAGTTGAATAACCGTTACTTTGCATAATCTCGGCCAGAGTTACCGCAGATGGATCCAGTTTATAGCTTCCGTTATCCCTGGCTTTATTAAATTGCGGATAGGTAGAAGTAAAAAAAGAGGTATGCGACGGAAAGGTAAGCGGGGCTTGAGAGTAAACATTTTTAAAAAGCGCCCCTTCCTGCGCCAGGCTGTCGATATTGGGGGTTTTTATATTTTTGTATCCGTAGCAGCCCAAGTGGTCGCTTCTTGTGGTGTCCAAAGTAATAAATAAAACGTTAGGCCTTTCGTCTATAGCCAAAACATCCGAAGCCATAAATAAACCGGCTGCTAAAACTAAAATCATTATTTTAAAAAATTTGTTTTCCATGGCTATATTTTATACTACTAATAGCTTGATATTGCAAGCGAATTCTTAATTTGTCAACTTCAAGCGGCCGGCAAATTTTGTTTGACAAAACCAAAATATGTGGTATACTATATTAAACCTTTTAAGCCAGTCCAGCGAGGCTGGCAAGGGAGAAAAAATGAGGTTAAACAGCAGTAAAAACTTTAATAATACAAGCAGTTTACAGGGGGCAGGTTCATCCGGACAACTATTTTCCGAAAGAACCTGCCCCTTTTATTTCTAGTGAGGCTTGAATGGAAAAATCAAAGGTAATGGATAAAGAGGCCATAGAGCGTACTATAATGCGCATGGCGCACGAGATACTGGAAAAGAATAAAGGCACTGAAAATCTGTGCCTTGTTGGCATAAGAAGCAGGGGCGTTTACATAGCAAAACGCCTTGCTGAATGCATCTACAAGATTGATAACGTAAGAGTGCCGGTAGGCATCCTGGATATAACATTATACCGTGATGACCTGACTAAGGCCTCGTCTTTGCCGGTTGTTCACAAAACGGAGATAGATTTTGATGTTACCGATAAAAACCTGGTGCTGGTTGACGATGTGCTGTATGCGGGAAGGACCATACGCGCTGCCATGGATGCTTTGATAGACCTGGGAAGGCCCAACGCCATACAGCTGGCTGTTCTGGTGGACAGGGGCCACAGGGAGCTGCCGATACGCGCGGATTATGTCGGGAAAAATATTCCTACCGCGAAAAATGAAACAGTTGAAGTCAGGCTGAAGGAAGCGGACAATGACGACGAAGTTATTATTACAACGAGAGAATAATCCTATGGCAAACAAAATCACATGGACAAAAAAGGATCTGCTGGGACTTGAATATCTGAATAAGGACGAGATAAGCCTTATTCTTTCAACGGCTGAATCGTTTAAAGAGGTGACGACAAGAGAAATCAAAAAGGTCCCTGCCTTAAGAGGCAAGACAGTAGTCAATTTATTCTATGAGCCGTCCACCAGGACCCGCATGTCTTTTGAGGTGGCGGCAAAAAGATTGTCGGCAGACGTCATAAATATCTCCACAGAGACGTCCAGCGTAAAAAAAGGCGAGACATTGATTGATACCGGCAAGAATATCGAGGCCCTGAAGGTTGATATAATAGTGATGCGCCATAATTTCTCGGGCGCAGCCAGCATGCTGGCGCGAAACGTGCGCGCAAGCGTCATAAACGCAGGAGACGGCTGGCACGAGCATCCGACGCAGGCGCTTTTGGATATATTTACCCTGAAAGAGAAGTTAGGCAAAATTGAGGGCTTAAACGTGAGCATAGTGGGCGACATCTCTCATTCCCGCGTCGCGCGTTCAAATATTTGGGGCCTGACAAAGCTTGGGGCAAAAGTGACGGTATGTGCGCCGAAAATATTAATACCCCCGGCTATTGATCAGATGGGTGTCAGGGTGACGCATGATATCGATGACGCCATACGCAACGCGGATGCTATAAATGTTTTAAGGATGCAGTTCGAGCGCGACGAAAGCAACGCGTTCCCTAAACAGTTGGAATATTTTAAAACCTTTGGAGTAACGCAGGAAAGATTGAAAAAGGCAAAGAAAGATATTATCATAATGCATCCAGGGCCGATTAACCGCGGCATTGAGATATCAAGCGAGGTCGCAGACGGCGCTAATTCGGTTATACTGGAACAGGTTACGAACGGCATAGCGGTAAGGATGGCGGTTTTATTTCTGGTAACCCAGGCGAATGAGAGCATAAAGCATGAAGATACTAATTAAAAACGGAAGGGTTATAGACCCGGCAAATAATATCGACGAGGTGCGCGATATCCTGGTAGAAGGTACAAAGATATCCAAGGTGGGGGAAAATATCAGCGTAGTTGCAGATAGCACAATCGACGCTTCAGGCAAAATCGCGATGCCCGGCCTGGTTGATATGCATGTCCATCTGCGCGAGCCGGGCAGGGAAGACAAGGAAACTATCGCCTCCGGCACAAAGGCGGCTTTGCACGGAGGCATAACAAGCGTTTTGGCGATGCCGAACACCTCGCCGTGCATAGATTCCACGGAAAGCATAGAGGCGTTAAAAAATATAATAAAAAAGACGGCAAACGCAAATGTCTTCATATGCGGGGCTATTACAAGGGGCAGGTTTGGCAAAGAGTTGTCTGATATAACAGGCCTGGAAAAATTCGGCGCGATCGCGATTTCAGATGACGGCGTTTCTGTTGACAGCGATGAATTAATGGAAGAGGCGCAAGCCTTAGCGAAAAAGAAAAATATCTTAGTGCTTTGCCACAGTGAAGATAAATCGCAAAGCGCTAACGGCGTGGTTAACCTGGGTTTTACATCGACGAGATTGGGCCTTAGGGGTATCTCAAAAGAATCCGAATATAAAAGGGTAGAGCGGGATCTTGGCATAGCGCAGAAAACAAGCGCCAGGATACACATAACGCATGTAAGCTGCAAAGAGTCTATTGAGATAATAAAAGAGGCAAAGAAAAAAGGCGTAAAAGTAACTGCGGATGTTACGCCGCATCACCTTTCTTTGACCGACGAAGCTGTCCTGACGTACGATCCGAATTTTAAGATGAACCCGCCTTTAAGAGGCAAGGAAGACCTTGCCGCGATAAAGCAGGGCTTAAAAGACGGTACAATAGACGCGATAGCTTCAGACCATGCGCCTCATACGGAAAATGAGAAAGAGATAGAATTTGACCGCGCGGAATTTGGGGTTGTGGGGCTAGAGACGGAATTATCAGTAGCGATTACGGAATTAATTGCCAAGGGCCTTTTGACATGGCCTGAACTTGTGAAAAAATTATCTTTGAATCCTTCGCGCATCCTGGGAATTAATAAAGGGACGTTGAGCGCGGGAAGCGATGCGGATATAGTCATAATATCGCCTGACAAGGAATGGGTTGTCAAAAAAGAATATTTTGTTTCCAAATCAAAAAACTCGGCGTTTTTAGGCAGCAGGCTGAAAGGTATGGTTGAATACGCAATATGTAACGGGAAGATATATAATAATTCGTCATTGCGAGGCTGACGCCTGCCCTACGTAGCTTTAGCGAAGGAGGGAAGTCAGCCGAAGCAATCTCCTTGCTAAAATCTGAGATTGCTTCGTCGCCCTTCGGGCTCCTCGCAATGACAAGAGGTCAATATGCGCATAATAGCGGATTTCCACATACATTCCAAATATAGCCGCGCGACAAGCAAGGATATGGATATCGAGCACCTTGCCCGGTGGGCGAAATATAAAGGTATCAGCCTTATGGGCACAGGTGATTTTACTCATCCCATGTGGCTGTATGAGTTGAAAAATAAATTGAAGCCGTCATCTATAGCAGACGGCTTATATGAATATGACGGCATAAATTTTATATTGACCGCAGAGGTCTGCAATATCTTCAGCATAAACAAGCAGGTCAAGCGCATACATAATGTGATATTCGCCCCGAGCTTTGAGGTGGTTGATAAGATAAATAAAGAACTCGGTTACATAGGAAACTTAGAGGCGGACGGCAGGCCGATATTCGGGCTCGCTGCAGAAGAGCTTGTAAAAATTGTGTTATCCGTAAGCCCTGACTGTATGATTATCCCGGGTCATGCCTGGACCCCTTGGTTTGGCATATTCGGCGCGAATTCCGGGTTCGATACGGTTGAGGAATGTTTCGGCAAAGAGGCAAAAAATATATATTGCCTTGAGACAGGGTTAAGTTCTGACCCAGCGATGAACTGGCGGTTAAGCAAGCTTGATAAGTATTGCCTGATTTCGAATTCCGATTCTCATTCGCCGCAGAAGATAATGCGCGAGGCGAATGTATTCGATTGTAAAATGTCTTACAAGGAAATAACAACCGCGTTGAAAACAAAAAATAAGAGCAAGTTTTTATATACGGTTGAATTTTTCCCGCAGGAAGGTAAATACCACTGGGACGGGCACAGGCTTTGCGATGTAAGGATGTCGCCTCAGGAGGCAAAGAAAAATAATTACAGATGCCCTAAATGCGGCAAACCCGTTACTGTAGGCGTTGAGAGCAGGGTCGAGAAACTAGCTGACAGGCCCTCGGGATTTGTGCCGGATAATTCGATACCGTTTAAAAGCATGATACCATTTATTGAAATAATCGCAGAGGCAAGAGGCAAGGCAAGCACAACCCAGGGTGTAGAAGAAGAATATATGACGCTTATCAAAAGATTCGGCAGCGAATTCAATATCCTGTTCGATATGCCGAAAGAGGAATTGGAGACAGGCTTGCCTGGCCCGATAGCACAGGCGGTTTTACGAGTGCGCGAGGGCAAGGTTCATATAGCCCCAGGCTACGACGGCGTTTACGGCGAGATAAGGATATTCGGCGAAGATGATAGGCCGGGAGGAAAAGAAAAACAGATGGAGTTGTTTTGAAAGTGCAAAGTTTAAGAGCAAAAATAGCGATTAATAAACAGGTTGCAGCGCATGCGTATAAAATGACGCTTATGGCGCCGGCAATCGCAAAAAAAGCCGCACCAGGCCAGTTTGTCATGGTGCGCGTAACCGACGCCTGCCTGCTTTTATTGCGCAGGCCTTTCGGCATACACAGCGTTAAAGGTTCTAATGTAGATATTTTATACGGACTAGCAGGCGTAGGCACAAAACTTTTATCACAGAAAAAACCAGGAGGATATCTGGATTTACTTGGGCCATTAGGCAAGGGATTTGACTGGCGCTCTGGCGCTCTGGTGCGCCAGTCTCCAGTCTTAATTGCAGGCGGTATTGGAGTTGCCCCGCTTGTATTCCTGGCGGAAAAATTAAAAAAACTGAAACCTGTAGTTTTGCTCGGGGCAAAAACTAAAAGCCATATTTTATGCGAAAAAGAATTCAAAGCCCTGGGTTGCGATGTGAAGGTTGCCACTGACGATGGCTCAAAGGGATACAAAGGTTTCGTTTCGGAGTTGTTAATATCCGTCATTGCTTCGCTCCCTTCGGTCGCTCGCAATGACGTGTTGTCGCTATACGCCTGCGGCCCTCGCTCGATGTTGAAGGCAACCGCAGCGATTGCCAAACAATACAACATATCAGCGCAGGTCTCTCTCGAGGAGCATATGGCGTGCGGAATCGGTGCCTGCTTGGGATGCGTAGTGAAAGTAAAAAGTAAAAAGGAAAAAGGAAAAAGTTTTGAGCATAAGCGCGTCTGTAAGGACGGCCCTGTTTTTGATGCAAAAGAAATAGTTTGGGTCCCTCGTCCCGAGCCGCCAAATGCAAAGATTAGACGGCGAGGGACTCGGGACGAATTTTCAGCCAAAAATATTCTACTGGAAAATTCGGAGGGTTAAAATGAATATAATATTGTGTATAATTCTTGGATTAGTCGCAGGCGTATTCGGTGGCATGTTCGGAATCGGCGGAGGTATAATTTTAATACCCGCCCTTGTGTACCTTTTCGGCCTGACTCAACATCAGGCGCAGGGTACGACACTCGCAATATTGGTGCCGCCAATAGGGCTTTTGGCAGCGTGGCGGTACTGGCAGTCAGGCAATGTGAAGCTTTCCATGGCAGGCCTTATATGCGCGGGATTTTTTGTAGGCGGATATATAGGCGCAAGTTTAATTCATCATGTCTCTGATCCGATGCTGAAGAAATTATTCGGATTTCTCCTGTTAATCATATCAATGAGGATGATATTGACAAAATGAACCCCAATCTGGAAACAAAAATCGGGAAGCTGATTCTTAAAAATCCTGTGATGGTTGCTTCAGGCACATTCGGATACGGCGAGGAATTTGAGGATTACGTAAACTTAAAAAAACTCGGCGCAATTGTTACAAAAACGATTACATTAAGGCCGCGTAAGGGCAACCCGATGCCGCGCACATGCGAGACGGCTGCAGGCATGCTTAATGCTATAGGCCTTGAGAACCCGGGCCTGGAAAGTTTTATCAGCGAAAAGATGCCAATCCTGAAAAATCTCGGTGTGCCTGTTATTGTCAGCATCGCTTCGGAGGCTGGCCCGGATGAGTTTATAACGCTTGCGCGCCGCCTTGATGCGATAAAAGAAATAGCAGCCTTCGAATTAAATATTTCCTGCCCTAACCTGAAGAGCAAGAAGCTTATCTCGCAGGACCCTGTTACCACCTACGCGGTGGTAACGAAAGTGCGTAAAATTACTGATAAGACAATCATTACAAAACTTTCGCCCAATGTTACTGACATAACCGAAATCGCCAGGGCAGTTGAAGACGCAGGCAGCGACGCAGTGGCCTTAGTCAACACGTTTACAGGAATGGTCGTGGATATTAATTCAAAAAAACCAAAACTCGCTAACATAACAGGAGGCCTAAGCGGGCCTGCTATAAAACCTATTGCTTTAAGGATGGTCTGGGAAACAGCTAATGCAGTAAAAATCCCGGTAATAGGCATAGGCGGTATAATGACGCCAGGCGATGCCTTAGAATTTATTATATCCGGCGCAACAGCCGTACAAGCGGGCACAGCAAATTTTGTAAACCCCGGGGCAGCAGAAGATATAATTGACGGGTTGACAAAATACATGAAAGATAATAAGATAGTACACATTAAAAACTTAATCGCGTCATTGCGAGGCTGACGAAGTCAGCCGAAGCAATCTCCTTGTTAAAATCGGAGATTGCTTCGTCGCTCACTTCGTTCGCTCCTCGCAATGACGTACGGGATAAACAATGAACAAACGACTAATAGTAGCGCTTGATGTCCCTGATTTAAAATCCGCGAAGCATCTTGTTAAGATTTTATACCCGTCGGTCAGCATATTTAAAATCGGCAGTTTTCTTTTTACTGCCTGCGGCCCTGAAGTGGTAGAAATGGTCCACAAGGCCGGTGGCAAGGTGTTTCTCGACCTGAAATTTCATGACATCCCGAATACCGTTGCCAACGCCGCAAGCGAAGTGGCGAAAATGGGCGTTTTTATGTTCAATGTCCATGTGTCAGGCGGGGCAAAGATGATGCAGGCTGCAGTTGATGCGGCGAGAAAATCCGCAGCAGTAGCAGCAAAGCCAAAACCGCTGGTATTGGCGGTAACCGTATTGACCAGTATGGACGAGCCGGACCTGCGGCAGATGGGGATTTTAAGAAGCACAGAAGAGCAGGTGATGCATCTGGCGTCCATCTCGCATGAGGCCGGCTGCGACGGCATTATATGTTCGGTCGAAGAAGCGGCAAATATAAGAAAAACACTGGGCAATAATTTTATAATAGTTACTCCCGGCATAAGGCCAACCGGTTCAGATATTACAGACCAAAAAAGAATCGCCACGCCTCATCATGCCATAGAGGCAGGCGCTGATTATATTGTCGTCGGCAGGCCCATAATAGAGGCGCAGGATCCGGCAGCGGTGGCGCATAAAATATTAGAGGAAATGGGAGTATAATGACTCAAGACGAGGTTTTAAAAATATTTAAAGAAAAAAACGCGCTGCTTGAGGGCCATTTTAAGCTTTCAAGCGGTTTGCACAGCGAAAAATACCTGCAATGCGCTTTAATCCTACAATACCCGGATATCGCAGAGAGATTATCAAAAGCGCTTGCAACAGAATTTTCGAAAGAAAAAATAGATGTTGTTGTGGGCCCTGCCTTGGGCGGGGTGACATTGGCGTATGAAGTGGCAAGACAGCTTGGGGTAAGAGGAATTTTTACGGAAAGGCAAGAAGGCCTGACTGCCGGCAAGGCAGGCAAGATGGTTTTGCGCAGGGGCTTTTCCGTAAAGAATAAGGAAAGGGTTTTGGTTACAGAAGATGTTGTTACAACAGGCCTTTCCACAAATGAAGTAATAGATGTTATAAAAGAACAAGGCGGTGAGGTTGTAGGAGTAGCCAGTGTAATAGACAGAAGTTCGGGTATGGCAAAATTTAACGTGCCGTTTAAATCTCTTGCCAAGATAGACGTTAAGGCCTACGAAGAAAAAGACTGCCTGCTCTGTAAAAAAGGCATCCCTGTCGTAAAGCCGGGTTCCAGGAAGTAGTTGCGCAAGCGGCTCAAGTATGGTAGAATTATGGCACTTTGGTTTAAAATAAATTTAATATATTGACATATATGAACCACCATGTTATTATTTTGTGGTATATAACTATGGTGGTTCTAAAAATGAAAGCAGAAGAAAGAGAAAAGGCCCGGAGTTTTCGTAATAAAGGTTGGTCTGTAAGATCCATTGCCAAAGAGATAAATTGTTCTAAAAGCTCAGTAAGTATTTGGGTAAGGGATATACCTCTTACCAAAGAGCAAATAAATAATCTGAAGTCTTCACAGGATAGAGCTAGGGCAAAAGCCGCCGATCATCCCAATAGTTCAAGAAATAAATGGCAGCAATTTCGACAAGGAATAATAGATAAATCAAAAAAAGATATCTCGCATAATTGTTCTTTAAAAACATTGAAGCTGATAGGATCCGCTTTATATTGGGCAGAAGGTTATACAGCTTCGAGAAATTCATTCGTTTTCGCAAACGTTGACCCGGCAATGATAAAGTTAATGTTGCGATTTTTAAAAGAAGTCTGTCATATAAAAAACGCCAAATTGCGGGGAAGAGTAAATATCCATCCCGGCTTAGATGCAGTCAAAGCCCAGAGATACTGGGCAGATATAAGCGGGATCCCATTAAAGCAATTTCATAAGCCACTTTTGGCTGTAAGCAAAGCAAGTAAACAAAAAAGAAAAACTTTGCCCTACGGAACTTTTCGTATAATTATTTCAGATGTGGTTCTTTGTAGTAAGATAAAAGGGTGGATAGAAGGATTGAAAGAGCTGGGCGGTTAGTTCAGTTGGTTAGAACGCTTCGTTTACACCGAAGAGGCCAGGGGTTCGAGTCCTCTACCGCCCACCAGTTTTGCCTTATATCACGAATAGCAAAACTGTCCCGAGTCACCCGCTATCTCGTTTAGTGACGAGGGACAAAAAATCGAATAGAGTATTCTCCCTCGCCGCTAAACGTGATAAGAGGCGACTCGGGACGATTTTTAGCCAAAAATATTCAGCTGGAAATTCAGGGGACGTAGCATAGCTGGCTTAATGCGTCAGATTGTCGATCTGAAGATCGCGGGTTCGAATCCCGTCGTCCCCGCCAATTAAATAAGGGGAGGTCGTGTCGTGGCCTGAGAATTCCGTTTTTAAGCGGAAGACCCTATGAACCTGATCTGGATAATGCCAGCGTAGGAAACGTACAAACGTACCCTTATGTTTTGGCATAAGGGTTTTTTATTTTAATGTAAAGGTAGTCCCTCGCCGCAAGACGAGATAGCGGACGGCTCGGGACAAATTTTCTACCGAAAATATTCCGCTGGAAAATTTGGGGGCAACATGTTTAAAAAGGTAAGCGAGGCGCAGGTATCAAGGGCCATTATAAGCGAATTTAGCGAATGGCTGAATGATTACGTTGTGTCAGACGTAGTCATCGTAGGCGGCGGCCCTAGCGGTTTGATAGCCGCAAGGGAATTAAGCAGCTGGGGGTTTAAGACCCTGGTGATAGAAAGTAATAACTATATCGGCGGCGGGTTCTGGATAGGCGGATACCTGATGAATACATTGACGTTCAGGTCGCCGTCAGAAAGCATCCTGGACGAATTAAAAATTCCGTATAAAAAATTTGACGAAGGCCTGTTTGTGGCTGACGGCCCGAATGCGTGCTCTAAGCTTATTTCGGCCGCATGCGATGCCGGGGCAAGGATACTGAACATGACAAAATTTGATGACGTGGTGCTGCGTAACGGAAGGGTGGAAGGCGTTGTTATCAATTGGACCCCGGTTTCGGCTTTGCCAAGGGCAATCACCTGCGTAGATCCGATTTCTCTGGAATGTAAAGCTGTAATTGACGCCACCGGCCATGACGCGTGGGTGTGCAAGAGCCTGGAGAAGAGAAATCTTTTAAAATTGCAGACCTTCGGCCCGATGGATATCAATACGTCTGAAGACGGTGTTGTCGAAAAAACAGGCGAGATATTTCCGGGTTTATTCGTAACAGGCATGGCAGTGTCAACCGCATACGGCATACCCAGGATGGGCCCGACATTCGGCGGCATGCTTTATTCAGGCAAAAAGGTCGCAAATTTAGTCAGGGAAAAGGCATTGATTTTTGCAGCCAATTAGTATAAAATAGCCGTATGGCTATTGAGAAAAATCAGGTAACAAGAGATGAAAAAGAGACAGGCCGGATAGAGGCATTCAGTGACGGCGTGTTTGCTATAGCGATCACCCTGCTCGTATTAGACATAAAGGTGCCGCATTTTCATGACCTTACCCGGGGTTCCGGGCTGTTCGCAGCGCTCATAGAACAATGGCCTGTTTATATCGCATTTTTTATAAGTTTTATTACTATCCTTATTATGTGGGTCAGCCATCACCGCCTTTTTAATTATATAAAGCGCAGCGATGATACATTTTTATTTTTAAACGGAGCTGTATTATTACTGGTAACATTTGTGCCTTTTCCTACGGCGCTTTTGTCGGAATACATAAAATATCAGGACGCTAATGTCGCGGCTGCCATATATTCTGGAACATACCTTACTATTGCTGCATTGTTTAATTTGTTGTGGTGGTATGCTTCGAAGAAAGGCAGGCTGCTGGATAAAAATGCAGACCTCTGCCTGGTGGATAATATATCAAAACAGTATATATTGGCCCCGCCGCTTTATGCGATTGCCTTTGTGTTCGCATTTATATATCCTGCGGCGTGTATAACAATGTGTTTTGTGCTCGCGATATTTTTCGCGTTCACAGGCAAAATAAGCCGCATATTGCCGTGTGAGTTGCCAGGAAGAACTAATTAGGAGGGATCTAAAATGACAAAGTCTCAAATCCAAAATCCAAATCAATCATCAAAATCCCAATTATTAAATTATTTGATATTTAAGGATTCATTTGTCATTGGGATTTTGACATTTGTCATTCTATCTTTGTCCGGCTGCACGATTATAGACAGGGCGCACAGGACAGACCAGCTTCAGCAGCAGGTCGCCAACCTGCAGTATAAGCTGAACCAGATGCAGCAGGAAAAGGCAAAAGAGGTGGCAACTGTGCTTGAAGAAAAAGATCGGCAGCTGTCTGACCTGGAAAAAGCGAAAATCGAGCTGGAAGAGTCGTTGAAAAAAGAAATAGGCGAATACAAGGCAAAATTGCAGATGACCGAAAGGGGGCTTGTGATAACGTTTATCTCGGAGATATTTTTCGATTCAGGCAAGGCCCAGATAAGGCCTGACGGCAAGCCGTCTTTAGCCAAGGTCGCGGAGGTTTTAAATAAGCAGGTTATCGATTCAAATGTGGCTGTCGAAGGCCATACTGACAATGATCCGATAAAACATTCAAGCTGGGAGTCGAACTGGGAACTTTCTTCGGCAAGGGCGCTTGCTGTGCTGCATTATCTTGTTGACGAGGGCTCGGTCAGCCCGAAACGCCTGTCAGCAAACGGATACGGCGAGTATCATCCTGTCGCGTTGAATGATACGCCGCAGAATAAACAGAAGAACAGGCGCGTTGAAATAGTGATTTTGCCTAAGAACGTAAGCAAGGCGAAGGCAAATTAGTGTTATATTTTTTCAAGCACGCACATGGTTTCTATATGAGGCGTTTGCGGGAAGAAATCGTAACAGGATAGATTTTTTATCTTGTAGTTAGACAACAGTATTTTCAGGTCTCTTACCATTGTCGCGGGATCGCACGAGACATAAACTAAAATAGCCGGCGGTTTGCCGGCAAGCTTATCGCATATTTCAGGCCCAATCCCTTTTCTGGGCGGATCTGCTATAGCTATATCCGGCGCCTGCCTTAAAATCTCATCAATCATTTTTTCACTCGAGCCCTCATAAACAACGGCATTTTCGATATTATTTATCTCGAGGTTTCTCCGCAGGAATGGTAAATTGTCTTCAGATAATTCAACAGCGATAACTTTCTTGGCTTTATCACTAAGCAAAATTCCGAATGTGCCTATGCCGCAATAGAGGTCTGCGATTGTCTCCCTGCCGCTTAATCGCAGCGCGGTTTTTAAATCTGCAAGCAATTCTTTCAGCATAGGGATGTTTACTTGAAAAAACGAATTTGGCCCTATAAAAAATTTCCTTGCGTCTATATTTTCTTCGATGATATCGCTGCCGTTCAGTATTATTTTTTTGGTGTAAACGCTTTCCCTCGCGAGTATCTCATCCACAGAATAAAGCTTTTTATCCTTGAGTGTCTTAAGCGCATCAGCCAGCGCGTTGTTCATCCTCTCGCTTAAAAGAGAACATCTATCTATTTTGACAAATTCATCAAAACGGTCAGGCCTGTGATAGGCAAGGTGTGGGGAATTGTTTTCCCAGGCAATGTGAAGCTGGGCGTTATTTCTATAGCCCCAGATATGAGGAGACGGTTTTACTGTTCTTTCGCCTACGTCAATGCCCAGGGCCTTCATAAACATTTCTTTTATCTGGGCATTTTTTATTTCAACCTGCATGGGATAATCTATATACTGGTAGGATGAGCATATTTTATAATGTTCGCAGTGCGGTTTTACCCTGCGAGGCGAGTTTTTAATGATTTTAAGCGTCTGGGCGATGATGTAATCCTTTTTTTCCTTGATGATTTTTACGTCCACAACCTCGCCGGGCAGGCCTTCATCGGTAAACACAGCCTTTGATTTAAGCCTGCCTAAGCTCTTGCCCGGGTAGACGATTTTTTCTATAACGGTTTCCATAATTTTATTATACCAAAAATTTTATTTTTATGATAGCATATAAATAGATGGTATCAAGCAATCTCCTCGTAGCAAGGAGATTGCTTCGCTCACTTCGTTCGCTCGCAACGACGTTTAAAAACGTAAATTATATTTTACACTTCGCTAAATGGAAAAAATAAGATTAGAAATAGACCCATTTAACAGGCTTATAAGCCGACGGACAGGCGATGTATCGAGCCTGCCCGGTTTTAGAAAGGTGTTAGACGGTAGATTTAAGGCAGACGGAAATAATAATATAGCATACGAAGTAAAATCGCCTCAAGCTGGCGGCGCGAATATCCCGCACCAGGTTAAATTAAAAGGCAAGTGGTCTTTGAATAATGATCATAACCTCGTGCTGACGCTTGATAAATGGGGCAGGCAGACGCTCGGTGACCAGTTAATTTTAAAAGGCGAAATAATCGACGCATCCGCTAATGCGCTTCTCTTTGCCGTAACAACCACTTCAAAAGATAAAGTAAGCTCGACATATGTGTTAGAGCTAGCTGGGACATGGCAGGCTGATAAAAATAACCGGCTGACATTTAAAATAAATAAAGAAGCCCGCCGCATAGACAGCCTTATTTTTACAGGCGCGTGGGAAATAAATAAAGATTATCAGATCATTTATACTTATGAAAAGGCCGGCTTAAGAAAAAAGGAAACCCATACATTAACATTTAAAGGCGCTTGGAACATAAATGAGAATGCGAAGATATCGTATGTTTTGGATAAAGATTCGGCATCAGGTTTTGATTTCAGATTAAACGCCGCTGTATTTAAAGAAGACAACATAAGATTTGAAGTAGGCATAGGCTCATCAACGCGGAAAATAAGTCTTTACGGCGCCTGGCGGCTGAAAGAAGATACAGTGGAGTTTAAACTTAATACCAGAGGCGCGTCCGTAGAAATATCACATGAATTGATTAAATCAGACGGCGAGGCCTTTTTAAAGCTCTTAAAAGATAACAAAGAGATAGCTGTTTTAGCAGGCGTAGGCTTAAGGTGGTAAAATTTTTTGTCAAAATTTCCCCTTGACAAACTTTTTTTATATGGTATACTCTACTAAAATGATAGACATTATAGAATAGGTAGTGTATAGGATTTATAAGGAGCGCAGCGAACCATGAGGATAACATACAAAGGTGATTACGCATTAAAGACAATATTGAATCTGGCTGTTCATTACGGTGCAGGCCCTGTTACTATACATGAATTGGCCCAGCGCGCGGATACGCCCATTAAATTTTTAGAACAGATTTTGCTTGATTTAAAAAGAGGCGGTTTTGTGGAATCCAGGCGCGGCAAGATAGGCGGCTACATACTGGCAAAGCCGCCGAGTAAAATAAAACTTGGCGATGTGGTAAGGTATATTGACGGGCCGATCGAGCCGATATCCTGCACAGGAGATAAATATTCGGGTTGTAAAGACCTGTATAGCTGCATCTACAGGAATATATGGAAAGATGTGGCAACGGCAACATCTGACATTATTGATAAGGTAAATTTTAAAGATTTGGCAAACAGGGTAAAATCACAGGCAAGGGCAGCGGTTTATCAAATATAAGTCCCTCGTCCTGAGTGAGCCAAATGCAAAGATTACGCGGCGAGGGACTCGGGACAATTTTTCATGCAAAAAGATTAACAATGGAAAAATTGGAGAGAAAAAAATGAGCAAGGTGGACAGTAAATTAAAAGCGGAAAGCATTTTATTGCACGGTGGCCAGGAGCCGGATCTGGTGACTGGTTCGCGGGCTGTGCCTATTTATCAGACAACATCGTACCAATTCAAAAACACAGAACATGCCGCAAACCTGTTCGGCCTGAAGGAATTCGGCAACATCTACACAAGGTTGATGAACCCGACCACAGATGTGTTTGAGAAAAGGATGGCGCTTTTAGACGGCGGCGTCGGCGGCCTTGCCTTTGCAAGCGGCCAGTCAGCCGTCACTATATCTATACTCAATATCGCGCAGGCAGGCGATGAGATCGTGTCAGAAGACAATTTGTACGGTGGTACGTATAATCTTTTTCATTATACATTTCCGAAACTTGGCCTGAAAGTAAAATTTGTAAAATCAAATGACTTAAAGGCGATAGAAAAAGCCATAACGCCGAAGACAAAGGCTGTTTATGCGGAATCGATAGGGAATCCCAAGCTTGATATTGCTGATTTGGAAGGCATATCAAAGATAGCCCATAAAAACGGCATACCTTTTATTCTGGATAATACCGTATCCCCTTATTTATTAAAGCCCATAGATTTTGGAGTGGATATAGTTGTATATTCCGCGACAAAATTTATAGGCGGGCACGGCACATCTTTAGGCGGGGTCATAGTTGATTCTGGAAAATTTGACTGGACCAACGGAAAATTCCCTTTAATCGCTGAACCCGATCCGAGTTATCACGGTATAAATTTTGTCGAGGCGTTAAAACCGATGGGCAATATCGCTTATATTATAAAAGCAAGGGTCACGCTTTTAAGGGATTTGGGCCCGGCTTTATCGCCGTTTAATTCATTTTTGTTCCTGCAGGGCCTTGAGACGCTTCATTTAAGGATAATAAGGCATTCAGAAAATGCATTGGCAGTTGCCAAATATCTCCAAAAACATCCGAAGGTCGCATGGGTCAATTACCCGGGCCTTGAATCAAGCCCTGAAAAAGACCGCGTGAGAAAATATCTGAAAAAAGGCGCAGGCGCAATATTAGGCTTTGGCATAAAGGGCGGTTTAGAGGCGGGGAAGAAATTTATTGATTCGCTTGAATTAATATCGCATCTCGCCAATGTAGGCGACGCAAAAAGTTTGGCGATACATCCGGCGACAACTACGCATCAGCAGCTTTCCAGCGAGGAGCAGCTGGCAACAGGCGTGACGCCTGATTTTATCAGGTTGTCGATAGGAATTGAAAATGTGGACGATATTATAGCGGACATAGAGCAGGCCCTGAAGAAAGGATAATAGTATGGCAAAAATATATTCAGATATAACAAAAACCGTAGGCAATACGCCTCTGGTGAAAATAAATAAATTAACACAAGGGACAAAGGCAATTGTTTTAGCTAAGCTGGAATCTTTTAATCCTTTGTCGAGCGTTAAAGACAGGATTGGCGTCGCTATGATAGAGGATGCGGAAAAAAAAGGCCTTTTGAAAAATGGCTCTGTTGTCATAGAGCCGACAAGCGGAAATACAGGCATTGCTTTGGCATTTGTCGCAGCGGCAAAAGGCTACAAACTTATTTTAACAATGCCTGACACGATGAGCATAGAGCGCAGGCAGCTTTTGAAGATTTTCGGCGCAGAGGTTGTGCTGACAGAAGGTGTAAAGGGGATGAAAGGCGCGATCGAAAAGGCTGAAGAGCTTGCTAAAAAAACGCCGAATAGCTTCATGCCCCAGCAGTTTAATAATCCAGCAAATCCCGAGATACACAAAAAGACCACGGCGGAAGAGGTATGGAATGATACAGAAGGCAAAGTAGATATTTTTATCGCAGGCATAGGAACCGGTGGGACAATAACTGGAGTAGGCGAGGTTTTAAAAAAGAAAAAACCTTCTGTCAAAATTATCGGAATCGAGCCGGTTGATTCGCCTGTTTTATCAGGCGGAAAGCCCGGGCCGCATAAAATCCAGGGCATAGGCGCGGGTTTTGTGCCGCAGGTATTAAACTCCAAAGTAATAGACGAGATTATTACTGTAAGCCATCTGGACTCCGGAGAAACAGCGAAAAAACTTGCCAGGCAGGAAGGCATTTTTGTCGGGATATCAAGCGGCGCTGCGATGTGGGCTGCGCTTGAAGTGGCGAAACGCGATGAATCAAAAGGTAAAACAATAGTTGTGGTGCTGCCTGATACAGGCGAGCGCTATTTATCGACGTGGTTGTTTGAGGAATATCTAAAATAATGACTAAAGAAAAAACATTAGGCATAACAAAAACAGAATATTTTAAGTTTGACGAGCTTAAGCTGGAGTCCGGGCTGGTTTTAGCCCCGGTTACGCTTGCATACGAAACCTACGGCAGGCTCAACGAGGATAAAAGTAATGCGGTTTTAGTTGAGCATGCGTTTTCAGGCGATGCCCATGCGGCGGGTTTTCATGAAGGTGATAAAGACCCAGGCTGGTGGGATTCACTGATTGGGCCCGGTAAAGGCATTGATACGGATAAATATTTTGTCATATGCGCTAACGTAATCTCCGGATGCAAGGGTTCGACAGGCCCGTCGTCTGTAAATCCGAAAACAGGCCAGCCGTTTGGGCTTGATTTTCCCATAGTGACGATAGCGGATATTGTGAAAGCGCAGAAATATCTGATCGATTATTTGGGCATTAAGAAATTACTGTGCGTAACCGGCGGCTCAATGGGAGGGATGCAGGTTTTACAATGGGTAACGTCATATCCAAAGCATATCCATAGCGCTATACCGATTGCAACTGCCCTTAAACATTCGCCGCAGCAGATCGCGTTTGATGAGGTCGGCAGGCAGGCAGTAATGGCAGACCCCAGCTGGAATGAAGGCAATTACTACGGAAAGCAAAAACCCGAACGCGGGCTTGCTGTTGCCCGCATGATAGGCCATATCACATACATGAGCGATAAGTCGATGGAGGAAAAATTCGGCAGAAAACTTAAAGATAAAGATCAGCAGTTTAAATTTACAGCCGACTTTGAGGTAGAGGGTTATTTGAGGCATAGAGGCGACAGCTTTGTGAAGCGTTTTGACGCGAATTCATACCTTTATATAACAAAGGCAATGGATCGTTTTGACCTTTCAGGCGATAAATTTATCCCCAAAGATAAACATGTAGATGTGAAATTTCTTGTCATAGCTTTTAAGTCGGACTGGCTTTATCCTGCTTATCAGTCGCAGGACATCGTGCGCTTACTTAAGGCAAGAGGCCTTGATGCGACTTACTGCGAGGTGAATTCAACATACGGCCATGATGCTTTTCTTCTGGAAATCGACGAGCAAACGCATCTTATAAAACATTTTTTAACAAGGGTTTCTAAAAATTATGAAGCTTGATTCATTGCGTCTCGATGAGAAAATTATTTACAATATAATAGAGCCGAACTCCAAGGTTTTGGACTTGGGCTGCGGCGACGGAGAGCTTTTATATCTTTTGACAGATGGTAAAAAAGTAAAGGCACAGGGCATTGAGTTAAGCGAAGAGGCGATATATAAATGTGTTGAAAAGGGATTAAGCGTTTTTCACACTGATATTGACAGCGGTCTGTCCGAATATCCTAATGCAGCATTTGATTACGTTATTTTAAACCAGAGTATGCAGGAAGTAAAAAAAATAGAGTATGTTTTAGAAGAGGCGTTAAGGGTCGGCAAAAAGGTTATAGTCGGCTTCCCGAATTTCGCATATATAAGGGCGCGCCTGCAGCTTTTTTTCGGCGGCAAATCGCCTGTCACAAAATCCCTGCCGCATTACTGGTATGATACCCCTAATATACGTTTTTTAAGCGCAAGCGATTTTAAGGATTACTGCAACAGAAAAGGCGTAAAAATACTGGCCGCCCGCTATCTTGGTAAAAGAAAAGAAATATTTTTTTGGCCGAATCTTTTTGCCTCATCAGCCATATTTATTATTACAAAATAGCTGTTGACAAGTAATTTTTTTTATGGTACTATTGAAAATAATTTTCAATAATCTATTCGTCATTGCGAGGGCCCCGAAGTTTCGGGGCCCGAAGCAACCTCCTTGGAGCGAGGAGATTGCCTGCCTAGCGGCAAGGCCGCTGGCTTCGTCGCTCACTTCCTGCCTGCCGGCAGGCAGGCGTTCGCTTCTCGCAACGACGGGAGAAATAGAATATATATCATGAAAAAAGAATTTCAGATACTTGACGATTTTATAAAAAGCAAGGCCCTGCGGTATACTCCGCAGAGGGAAAGAGTTTTGGATATTTTTCTTTCCGTAGAAAAGCACGTATCGGTGGATGAGCTTTATAAATTGGTAAAGAAAAAAGCGCCGGGCATAGGATATACCACTGTTTATCGCACTATGAAGCTTCTGTGCAGATCAGGGCTGTGTAACGAGGCGGATTTTGGAGACGGCATATTGAGGTATGAGCATAAGTATAATCATACCCACCATGACCACCTTGTTTGCACAAAATGCCACACCTTTACAGAGGTTGCCCAGCCAAAGATAGAGAAATTGCAGGATAGCCTTGCAAAAAGGCATGGTTTCATCCCGACAGACCACAGGCTTCACATATTCGGTATCTGCCTCAATTGCCAGGCGCGGTATAAAAAGGCAAAGGGGTAAATTTTTTTAAATCATTATTGAAAATTATTTTCAATAACAAAAAACAAAAAGGGGGACCAGGAAATGAAAAAGCTGGTTTTGGGTGTTTTAACGGCAGTTTTATTTACTATATTTCAGCCTGCAGTAAATTCTTTCGCAGACATAAGAAGCTATGTGTGGACATATGAGTATCAGACTAAGCCTAAAGACGAGATTGAATTTGAATACTACCTGACCACAGCAGTGCCTGATAGCGGCCAGTCAAACATAAATACATGGCAGCATTGGGTTGAGGCAGAATACGGCTTGACAGACCGTTGGGATGTTGGCCTGTATCAGATGTTTACGCAAAAAAATACAGGTTCAAGCTCAAGTTTAGAATACGACGGTTTTAAAATTGAGACGAAATACAGAATCGGCGAAAAAAACCAGTTTCTGCTGGATCCGCTTTTGTATTTTGAATATATAAGAGATGATGACCTGTCAAAACCGAATGTGGGCGAGGCAAAGCTTGTCTTGGCAAAAGACATAGGTAGATTTAATTTAAGCTACAATCAGATTGTTGAGAGAAACATAGAGAATAAAGGTAAAACCGAACATGAGTATGCCGCAGGCCTTAACTATGCGTTTACGCCTCTTATTAAGTTTGGAGTGGAATCAAAAGGCAGTTACACAAACCGCGAATATGCCTTCGGCCCGTCTTTGTCTCTGGAAGAGCGTAAATTCTGGGTTTCTTTCGGAGCGGTTTTTGGTTTAAATGATAAGACAGATGATATTCAAACAAGAATGATTGTAGGAATGGATTTTTAATGGTAAAATAAAATGATGAAAAAAATCGCTATAGTAGGTTCACCCAATGTTGGCAAGTCAGTATTATTTAATAATTTAACCGGAAGATATGCCACTGTTTCAAATTACCCGGGCACCACAGTAGAGGTGTCAAGGGGCAAAGCCGTGATAGGCGTAGAGGAATATGAAGTTATTGATACGCCAGGCATGTATTCTTTATCGCCTATAACAGAAGAGGAGCGTGTCACTCGCTCCATACTTTTCGAAGAAACTCCGAAGATTATTCTGCATGTCATAGACGCGAAGAACCTCGAGCGGCAGCTGGCCTTAACCCTGCAGTTATTGGAGGCTGGGTTACCGGTTATATTGGTGCTGAATATTATGGACGAGGCTAAACGGCTGGGGATAGCTATAGATACAGAGCGGCTCCAGAAAGAGCTTACAATGCCGGTTGCCGGGATAGTGGCGATTAACGGATCCGGCGTCGATGTTTTACGCGGCATGATAGAAGAGTATGCAGCCAAAATATTCATGCACAGGCCGAAATTTGATGAGGCCAGGGAATTTGATTATGCAGCCGTCTTAAAACGCCAAGAGCGCGCCAGTGAAATAGTGAAATCGGTTTTCGTCTATAAGGAATCTTTGAAGGCGGGTTTTAAAGAGAGGTTAAGCCGTATAATGATGAATCCATTCGCCGGCGGGCCGATATTATTATTTGTTTTATATTATGGTTTGTATAAATTTGTGGGAAATTTCGGCGCAGGCGTTTTGGTTGATTTTTTGGAGAACAAAGTTTTCGGGAATTTTGTGAATCCGTTTGTAACCAGATGGGTCATAGCCATTATTCCTGTTAAAATTCTGCAGGATTTATTCGTAGGCCAATACGGCGTAATAACGCTCGGCGTGCGATATGCGTTCGCCATTATACTTCCGATTGTCGCCACGTTTTTCTTCGCATTCGCGATTATTGAGGACACAGGATATCTTCCGCGCCTTGCTATGCTTGTAGACCAATTTTTTAAAAGGATAGGGCTTTCCGGCCGCGCCGTAATACCATTGGTGCTTGGTTTTGGCTGCAGCACAATGGCCACCATGGTTACAAGGACGCTTCCCACTAAGCGCGAAAGGATAATAGCTACCTTGCTTCTGGCTTTGGCAATACCCTGTTCCGCGCAAATGGGGGTTATATTGGCGCTTTTGGCAGGCAGGCCTTCGGCTGTTTTGGTATGGCTGGGCGTTATCGTATTTGTATTTTTTATAGTAGGTTTTCTGGCGTCCAAGCTTATGCCTGGCGAGGAGCCGAGTTTTTATATGGAGATACCGCCTTTACGGCTTCCTCAAATGTCAAATATTTTGCGTAAGACATTCAGCCGCTTGGTGTGGTATTTTAAAGAAATATTTCCTTTATTTATTTTCGCGAGCATTCTTATATGGCTTGGCCAGATAACAGGCATATTCGGCGCGCTGGTCAGAATCATTCAGTATCCGGTTTCCTGGCTTGGCCTGCCTGATAATGTATCCATTGCGTTCTTATTCGGATTCTTCCGAAGGGATTACGGCGCCGCAGGTTTATATGACCTGAAGAAAGCAGGTTTGTTGTCAGGTAATCAGTTGGTTGTCGCCTGCATTACGCTTACGCTTTTTTTGCCGTGCGTAGCTCAATTGTTGATGAATATAAAGGAACGCGGCGTTAAAATGGGCATATGGATGTCTGTTTTTATTTTGTTTTTTTCGTTCGGAGTAGGGTTTTTGGTGAACATGGGGCTGAATATTTTACATATAACGCTTTAGATGAAAGCCGTTGTTTTATTTTTTACAACAGTGTTCATAGCGCAGTTTTGTTTTGCGCACGAAGACGAGTGGAAGCCCGTTTCCGCAGGCCCGGCTACCACCTGGACAGCGCCTATTTGCACTGAAGGAAAATTTACAGCGCAGCCGTTTTTCTTTTATAACAGGACGCGCGGCACGTTTGACAGCTCTGGCCATTACAGCGCGCTGCCTGACGGCGATAAAAAATCGCAGTATCAGCAGCAGCTGTTTATTCAGTACGGCGTTACTGATAAATTTGAGGCAGACGGCCAGGCAGTGTATCAGGAAAATTTCAGGCGCCAGAATGGCAATAACGCCCATTCCGAAGGTTTTGGGGACAGCTTTATATTTTTAAGGTATTGCGCCATAGAAGAAAAAGAATGGCTTCCACAGGTAACAGGATTATTTCAGTTAAAGTTTCCGACAGGAAAATATCAGGGTTTAGACCCTGCCGAACTTGGCACTGATTCAATGGGCCCTGCATCAGGAGGCGGTTCGTATGACCACGGGTACGGGGTTATCCTTACAAAAAAGATAAGGCCTTTTCTACTGCACGCTGATGCGTTATATAGTTTTCCTATAGCAGCAAAGGTGGATGGCGTTAGAACAAAGTACGGCAATTATACTAATTATGATTTCGCTGCAGAGTATTTTTTGACAAATGGCTTTAACCTTGAGGCTGAGTTTAACGGGTTTATCCAGAACGATAAAAAGCAGGAGTATTTAATATTTTCACCAGGCATAGGCTGGTCCTGTGATAAGGTTCAGACGCTGTTGGCTTACCAGAGGGTTTTGACAGGCAAAAACACAGACGCGAACGATTCAGTAGTTTTTGCATTTGTATACATTTTTTAAGGATAGCAAATTATGACATCTGAACATGCAGAAAAGATAATATTGCCGCTTTCCAAGCTTCATGTAAAAGACAAGGGCGTTATCGCCTATCTGCACACAAAAAACAAAAACCAGGTGCAGAAATTAATGAACATCGGCGTGCTTCCGGGCATGCATATCAGCCTGCTTCAGAGGTTTCCTTCTTATGTATTTGCGCTGGGCCATTCCCAGTTTGCGGTTGATAAAGATCTGGCAGAAGCCATTTATGTGAGCGTAGCAAAACGTTAAAAATCATGGTATAATATTTTTATGGCAGCGCCTGTAATTGATGAAAAAAATATAAAAAATATATTACGGCAGGGTAAAAATCCGCCGGACAGGCTTATTCGGCCTGTTCTTAAAAAAGCCAGGCAAAAAAGAGGCCTGTCTGCGCAGGAAGCCGCTTTGTTGACTAATATTAAAAGCCCGGCTCTTTTAAAAGAGCTTTTTGAAACAGCGGCCCTGGTAAAAGAGGAAATTTACGGCGAGCGCCTGGTGTTTTTTGCTCCTATGTATACTTCGGATTTCTGCGTCAACGACTGCCAGTACTGCAGTTTTCACGCAAGCAACAAAAAAGGCAATCGTAACAGGCTCTCATTAAAAGAAGTGCGCCAACAGGCAGGGTTTCTTATCAATATGGGCCATAAAAGGGTCCTTTTGGAATGTGGGGAACATCCTACAAAAAATAATATCGATTATGTGGTTAAAGTCATAAAAAATATTTATTCCGTCAAAACAGCGAAGGGCAATATACGCAGGATAAATGTAAATATCGCAGCTACAAGCGTCGATAATTATCGTAAATTAAAAAAGGCAAATATAGGCACGTATCAGCTTTTTCAGGAGACATACCACAGAAAAACCTATGAAAAACTGCATAAAGGCCCGAAGTCGGATTATGACAGGCAGATTACAGCGCACTTAAGGGCTTATGAGGCAGGCATAGATGATTTGGGAATAGGGGTTTTATTCGGCCTTTACGATTGGAGATTCGAAGTTTTAGCGCTTATTTCGCACGCGCAATATATGGATAAAAAATTAGGAGTTGGGCCGCATACGATATCTGTGCCGAGATTCTGCCCCGCGCCGACAGTTGATTATAGGCCTGAATATCCCGTTTCTGACAGAGATTTTCTTAAGTTAATTGCTATCCTGCGCTTGGCTGTTCCGTATACGGGTTTAATTTTATCTACTAGGGAAAGGCCAGAAATCAGAAGCACTGCGTTTAAAATAGGGATTTCCCAGGCAAGCGCCGCAAGCGTAACCAGCGTTGGAGGATACGGCAAAGCAATCAGACAGAGGCAATTCAATGTTTCAGATGGAAGGCCGCTTGAAAAAGTTATAGAGTCAATAATCAACGATAAATTACTGCCTAGTTTCTGCACAGCGTGTTATCGTGTAGGTCGTACAGGCGAAAGATTCATGGACATAGCAAAGCCGGGCAATATTCATAATTATTGCCGTCCGAACGGGCTGTTGACATTTGCGGAGTATTTGGAAGATTTTGCGGTAGGCAGTGTTTACAAAAAAGGATACAAGATTATAAAATATTATCTAGATAAGATAAAAGATAAAGAATTGCAGAATAAAGTAAAAGAGAGATTGTTAATAGTCAGGCAAGGGGAAAGGGATTTGTATTTCTGATGTGCTACGCGATACCGGGTAAGATAACCCAGATAGACGATAAGATAGTAACGCTTGATTATTTCGGAGAGCAAAAGAAAGCGCGCAACGAATTTTACGAGCTTGGCGTCGGAGAATATGTCTATGCCCAAGGCGGGTTTGTTGTAAGCAAGATAAAGGAAAAAGAGGCGCTGGAGTCTCTTGATGCCTGGAAAGAACTTTTTTCAAAGTTAAAGGAAATTGACAGGCGGCTTGCGTTTGACCCGAAGGATTTGCATCAGACAGCAAATGCTACAAGGCAGAAGCGCCTCGGCAACGCCTGTTGCGTTCACGGCATAATAGAATTTTCCAATTATTGCACCAATGATTGTTTATATTGCGGCATACAGAATTCAAACAAAAAACTGAAGCGGTACAGAATGACCGCCGGCGAGATAATAGTTGCCGCTGACAACGCAGTGAATAAACTGGGCTTTAAGGCGCTGGTCCTACAGTCAGGCGAAGATGATTGGTACACCGAAGAAAAATTAATTGAAATTGTTTCGGGAATAAGAAAAAAATGCGCCTGCCTTTTAATTTTAGGCATAGGCGAGCGTGATCCAGGAATTTATAAAAAGCTCTATGAAATAGGCGCAAGGGCAGCGCTTTTAAGATTTGAGACAGCGGATGAAAGGCTTTACGAAAAATTCAGACCGAAACATAAGCTGGAAGGCAGGTTAAATCTGATTAAAAAATTACGCGACGCAGGTTATTTTATTATGACAGGTTTTTTGATTGGATTGCCGGGACAGAAAGAAGAAGATATTTTAAAAGATATTGAGTTGACAGCCTCTCTTGGGGCAGATATGTTTTCGTTTGGGCCGTTTATTGCGCATCCGGAGACGACAATTGTAGGGGCGGGTTTTAAACCCGCCCCTACGTCAGCATTGTTGGAGTTATCGCTGAACACAATTGCGCGCGCGCGCATAATGTATCCGGAAGCAAAAATTCTTGCCACATCAGCGCTTGAGACGCTGGACAAGGAAAATGGCATCAAAAGGGCATTGATGGCAGGCGCGAATTCTCTGATGATAAATCTGACGCCGGGTAAATATCAAGTGCTTTACGAGATATATCCTGGCCGCGCAAGGACAGAGATTAAGAAAAAAATAGACGATGTAATATTATTGCTCAAGTCTATCGGCCGAGCGCCGGCAGATTTAGGCTTATAAAATTAAATGACAAAATCCAAATTACAAATTTCAAATCAATCATTCAAATCCAAATAATTTAATGATTTGATATTTAAAGATTAATTTGTCATTTGGATTTTGAAATTTGGATTTAACAAAGGGGGAGGTGAAATAAGATATGCGTAAGTATGCAATAATAGCAATGGTTGTAGCAGCAATGTTTGCAATGGTAACATTGTCGCAAGCAGCAGAAAAAACGGCAGCTCCGGTTGCCAAGACAGTTGCTCCGGCAGTGGCTAAGCTTGTTGTACCGCAGGCAACTTGCCCTGTAACAGGCAATCCTATTAATAAAGCTGTTTATACGGATTACAAGGGTAAGAGGGTTTATTTTTGCTGTCCTGACTGTATCGCTAATTTCTCAAAGAACCCTGAAAAGTATCTAAAGGTTCTGGCAGATAAAGGCGAGAAGCCAGCAGCAACTCCGGTAAAGAGCTAAATTATAGACATTTTGAAATAATAAGGGACAGACGCTGGATAGCGCTTGTCCCTTATTATTTTTAGCGCCTATTTTTTTGTTTAAAAAAGTCCTTGACAAAGGCCTTATTATAATGTATACTTACTCTACTAATTTAGTAGAGTATTTATAAAAGCCGACAGGCAGGGAGGGGTTAGAAATGAGTATTTTGGATAATAAAGATGATTTGAAATCGTTGGTTGAAACCTTGAATTTCAAGGAAAAGGTTGAAAGGTCTAAGCAGCTTATCAAAGAAGCCTACGATCGCTGGGGCGATTCTTTAGTTGTTGCTAATAGTTTAGGAAAGGATTCAGTGGCTGTCTGGGATCTGGCGAAAAAAGTGAATCCTAAAATACGCGGATTTATTGTTACCACAAGGTTTAAGCCGCAGGAAACTTTGGAATTTATGAATGACGCTGTAAAGCGCTACCCGGAATTAAAAATTTATAAAAGTGACACAAAGATTCCGGATAAACTTTATGAAACTAATCCGGATACTTGCTGCGATATCCTTAAGGTTGAGCCTGTAAAACGCGCGATAAAAGAAATGAATGTCAAATGCTGGGTAACGGGTTTGCGCTGCACAGAAGGTCGCACGCGCACAGATTACAAAGAGGTTGAAGAGCGCGATAAGGGCCTTATTAAATTAAATCCGATACTTATATGGAAGGAAAGAGAGGTTTGGCAGTACCTGGCGCTTTACGGAGTTAAAGTTAATCCTTTGTATGGCGAGGGTTACAGGTCTTTGGGTTGTTCGCCATGCACAAAAATTACCAACGATGACAATGAGCGCGCCGGCCGCTGGATCGGCACAAGTAAATGCGGTGGAGAGTGCGGAATTCATACAAGGCCGTTAAAAACTAACATAAGCGGAGACGGGATCTAATTTTCAAACGGAGCTGAAGGATGAAATATATTTTCCTGATATTTTTTACTGTGTTTTTTGCGGTTAATATGGGCGCAAGCGGCATCGCGCCCTCTTTCGCAGCTATATACGGCGGCAATTTCATAAAAAAGAGGAACGCGCTTCTGTTGTTCAGCGTTTTTGTAATATTGGGCGCAATCGTATTGGGAAGGAATGTCGCGCTTACCCTGGGCAAGAATTTATTGCCTGCGGAGTTTATGAGTTTTAATACCGTGTTGGTAATCTTTGCTTCAGCGGCCGCCAGTTTATTTCTGGCTAATATTTTAAAGATACCGCAGTCCACAAGCCAGGTTACGGTATGCGCGGTTATAGGCGCAGGCTTATATTTCAGGCACCTGAATTTTTCAACCTTGTTTTTAAAGATACTGCCTATGTGGGTTATACTGCCGTTGTCGTCCTATGCCTTGACATTTTTATTGTACAGGAATATCTATCCGCCGGAACATGACAACCTGCATATCTATCAGAAAGTATTCGCAAACGAGAAAAAATTAAAAATATCCGCGGTGGCTGTCAGTTGTTATGTCGCATTTGCCATAGGATCAAATAATGTGGCGAATGCCGTCGGGCCCTTGTACGGCGCAGGCATAGTAAACGTGTTGTCTGGGCTGGCGATGGTCGCACCTTTATTCGGCATAGGCGCTTATGTTTTAGGCAAAGGCCCGCTTGATACGGCAGGAAAAGAAATTGTGCCGCTTGGGATTATGTCAAGCACATTGGTTTCATTTGTGACCGCGACACTGCTTATATTTGCGTCTTTATTAGGGATACCGCAGTCGCTGGTGCAGCTCAATATTTTTTCAATATTCGCGGTAAGCTGTTTAAAGGACGGCCACAGGCGCGCATTCAGCCAGAATATAACAAAGAAAACGCTTATTATCTGGGCGGTTACGCCTTTGGCAGCAGCGGTATTTTCTTATTCAGCATTATTTCTGATAAACAATAAACTGCATTGGTAAAGACAGGAGATAAATATGCCTTTTATAGACAAGGTAGCAGGCGATATCACGGAATTAATCGGCCGCACGCCGATGGTCAAGCTTAATCGTATTGTTGGCGCGGATTCAGCGGCTATCCTGGCAAAATTGGAATATTTTAATCCCGGCGGAAGCGTCAAGGACAGGATATGCCTTGAGATGATTGAGGCAGGTGAAAAAAAAGGCCTTCTTAAAAAGGGCTCTACTATTATTGAGCCGACGTCAGGTAATACAGGCATCGGCCTTGCCATGATATCAGCGGTTAAAGGTTATAAATGTATACTTGTTATGTCCGAGGCGATGAGTTTGGAAAGGATGTATATCCTCAAGGCATACGGCGCCCAGATAATTCTTACGCCTGCATCTTTGGGCATGCAGGGGTCGATAGACAAGGCAGAGGAGATTCACAGAAAGACGCCGAATAGTTTTATGCCGCAGCAGTTTAAAAATCCGGCGAACCCCGAGGCGCATCGTAAATCCACCGCGCAGGAGATATTAGCGGCGACCAACGGCAATTTGGACGCATTTGTCGCAGGCGTAGGCACAGGCGGGACCATTACAGGCGTTGGCGAGATATTAAAAAAACATAATAAAAATATACAGATAGTTGCGGTTGAGCCGTATACAAGCGCTGTCTTGTCAGGCGGCAAACCCGGGCCGCATAAGATTCAGGGAATAGGCGCCGGTTTTATTCCGGAGATATTGAATATAAAGGTCATAGATCGTATAATACAGGTGAGCGATGCAGATGCCTTTAAAACGGCAAAGCTTCTGGCAAAAGAGGAAGGGCTTTTCGTCGGTATTTCTGCCGGAGCCGCTACCTGTGCCGCTTTAAAAGTCGCGAAGGATTTAGGCCCAGGCAAGACGATAGTTGTTGTGCTGCCTGACACAGGGGAAAGGTATTTTTCCACCCACCAGTATTTTGAGGCATAAGTAAACGAGGAGATGATAAAAAATGAAGATTAAGCTGAACGGCAAAGAGCAGATGATTGACGCTAATTCGTTGTCAATTGCGCAGCTGCTTAAAAGGTCAAATGTGGATAACCCGGAAATGGTTTCAGTCCAGCTCAACGGCGAGTTCGTTGACAAAGCCGGATTTAATACGGCGCATCTTAAAGACGGCGACGAGGTTGATTTCCTCTACTTTATGGGCGGAGGCGGCGAAGGATTAAGGCTTATCACTAAAATACTGCACACAAGGTTCTTGAAAGAAGACCCTCACGGGTCTTTGCATATGCCGGTATATGATGATGTTACTTTTGAATTTAAAAGCGCAGAAGACCTGGAGCTGGCTTTTCAGGGCAGAAAACCTTCGCATATGTACAGCCGTATCTCTAACCCGACGATTGAGCATTTTGAACAGAAGGTTAAGGCCTTATCAGCCGCAGCAGGCGTAATGGCGCTTTCATCAGGCATGGCAGCAATATCCAATACAATACTTGCCATAGCCAGGGCAGGCGATAATATTGTTACCAGTAAGCACCTTTTTGGAAATACCTATTCATTGTTTGAGCAGACATTAAAAGAGTGGGGCCTTCAAGCGCGCTATGCTGATTTGACTAAACCCGGCGAGGCAATAAAGCTCGTTGACAATAAGACAAAGGCATTGTTCTTTGAGACAATCACAAATCCGCAGCTTGAGGTGGCGGATGTCTCTCTTCTGGCGAAGTTATTCAGGCCGCGTAATATTCTGATTATCGCAGACACTACTATGACACCGCCATATTTATTTTCAGCGAAGGAATTCGGGGTGGATATTGAAGTTATATCAAGCACCAAGTGGATGTCAGGCGGGGCGACCAGCGTCGGGGGGCTTATTATTGACCATGGCACCTATGACTGGAAACAAAGCGATAAATTACAGAAGGACGCTGTTAAATTCGGGCCGCACGCTTTTATAAACCGTTTGCGGCGCGAGGTGTACAGGAATATCGGCGCCTGTATGTCGCCTCATAATGCGTATTTGCAAAGCCTTGGCCTTGAGACATTGCCGTTAAGGGTTGATGTTGCATGCGATAATACAAAAAATATCGCTGAATTTTTAGAAGGGCATAAGGCAGTAAAGTCAGTGAATTATCCCGGCCTTAAGAGCTCGCCATATTATGCTGTTGCCAAGAAGCAATTCAACGATAAGCCGGGCGCTTTACTGACGTTTGACCTGGCTTCAAAGGAACAGTGTTTTGGTTTTTTAAACAGGCTTAAACTGATCAGGCGCGCCACTAACCTGCAGGACAACAGGACCCTTATTTTACATCCTGCATCAACAATTTTTTGCGAATATAACGATAAACTTAAAAATGAGATGGGTGTGCGTGAAACAATGATCAGGCTTTCAGTAGGCATTGAGGATTACCGCGATTTGATTGAGGATATAAAACAGGCATTGGAGGCAGTATAATGGATTTCAGCGAAGAACAGATAGACCGTTACAGCCGCCACATCATTCTTAATAATGTCGGAGTCGAAGGGCAGGAGAAAATTTTATCCGGCAAGGTGCTCATTATCGGGACTGGCGGGCTCGGCGCTCCGGCTGCGCTGTATCTGGCAGCTGCCGGCGTTGGCACAATCGGCCTGGTTGACAGCGATAATGTTGAATTATCAAACCTTCAGCGGCAGGTTATACACTTTACCCCTGATGTAGGCAAGCCAAAGGTATTATCCGCCAAGGAGAAAATTGTTGCCATTAATCCGGACGTGAAGGTTGTAACATATCAAACAAGGGCATATTCAGGCAATATTGCTGATATTATCAAGGGCTATGATTTTATTATTGACGGGACAGATAATTTCGCAGCTAAATTTCTGATTAATGACGCTTGCGTTTTATCAGGCAAGCCGTTTTCGCATGGCGGTATTTTGCGTTTTGACGGCCAGGCAATGACATACCTGCCCCCGCATGGGGGTCTGCCCGGTTCGGCTTGCTACAGATGCGTATTTAAAACGCCGCCTCCTAAAAACGCGGTGCCGACATGTTCACAAGCCGGCATTTTAGGAGCTGTTGCCGGCATGCTCGGCACGATACAGGCAGCAGAGGCCCTTAGATTTCTTATAGGAAAGGGCGAGCTCCTTGTTAACCGGTTGTTGATATTTAATGCCCTGGATATGAAATTCCGCCAGGCGGATTTTAAAAAGAATCCTGATTGTCCTGTGTGCGGCAGGAATCCTTCTATTAAGGAATTAATTGACGAGGAGCAGCCTATCTGCGATTTGAAAAAGAATAGATGAAAATAAAAAAAGAAATTATTACGCAATTGGTAAATCACGCTAAAAAAGAAACACCGCTTGAGGCCTGCGGGTATCTCGGGGTAAAAGACGGAGTTATAGCAACTTTATACGCGCTTACCAATGTTGATAAAAGCAGCGAGCATTTTTCTTTTGATCCAAAGGAGCAGTTTGCCGCAGTCAAGGCAGCCAGGGTCAGCGGCATGGGAACTTGCGCGGTTTATCACAGCCATCCAATAAGCCCGGCAAGGCCGTCTGAGGAAGATATAAAACTGGCTTATGATCCGAGCATGATATATGTTATTGTTTCCCTGGCAAATAATAAAGAAGAGGTAAAGGCATTTGCTATAAAAAACAGCGAGGTTAAAGAAATAATACTGGAGATACAATGATAAAAGGATATGATCTGCCCCCTCAATTAGACGAAGAGATTAATCAGCTGGAAGGATTGATACAAAAATATAAAAGAGGAGAGATTTCTTTAATAGAGCTTAAGGCGCACCGTGTGCCTTTCGGCGTCTATGAGCAGCGCGAAACAGGCACATATATGGTAAGGATTAGGTGCGCCGCAGGGTTTATCACGCCAGAGCAGCTGGAAAAAGTTTCCGCTATCGCTTTACAATACAGCGTCGGAGATAGCCATATTACCACCAGGCAGGAATTGCAGATTCATTATGTGAAATTAGAGGATATTGTCGCTATTATAAGGCGCCTGAAAGAGATAGGCCTTTCTACAAGGGGCGGCGGCGGCAATACAGTGCGCAATATCACCGCGCAGGAGACGGCTGGCATAGACCCGGACGAATTATTTGACGTATCTTTATACGCGTCCGCGTTGACCACGAGATTGATAGCAGAGAGCGATTCCTGGAACCTGCCGAGAAAATTCAAGATCGCCTTTTCAGGGTCAGTTCAGGATAAAGGGTACGCCACCATTTCCGACATAGGTTTTATCGCAAAAATAAAAGACGCTAAAAAAGGTTTCAGGGTCTATGCAGCAGGCGGCCTTGGCGCCAAATCAGCGGTAGCAAATCTGCTCATTGATTTTGTTGAGGCAGATGAGGTATACGCCGTTACGAAGGCGTTAAAGACAATCTTTTTTAAATACGGCAACCGCAGGAATAAACACGCGGCCAGGATGCGTTTTTTGTGGCAGGCGCAAGGCGAGGAGGAATTTAAGAAAAGATTTAACGAAGAGTACGCGAAGATCAAGGCAGAGGGTTTCGAGCCGCTTGTTATCGACGAGCGCGAGGACAAGGTTTCTCTGCTTGCTATCGCGAAAGAAGAACCTGTTGACGCGCAGGGCTTTTCGTTGTGGAAGTCGCGTTTTGTAAGGCTGCAGAAACAAAAACAGTTATATTCGGTTTTAATCCCTGTAGAGCTTGGTTTTATTTCATGCGCGAATGCGGCATCCTTGGGAAGATTTCTTAAAGGTTTTGGCAGCGATGTTTTGCGTATGACAAGGGACCAGAATTTTCTATTGAGGAATATTCATACAGATTATTTGGCAGCCGCGTACAATTTTCTTAAAAAAACAATACCAGGGACAGATAAGCCGGCGATTTTCGGCAGGATTTTGTCCTGCGCAGGCGCTTCTACGTGCCAGCTCGGGATTTGCCTTTCCCGCCAGGCAGCGAAGGCCATAATCAAAGAATTAGAGGTAAGCGGCCTGGATCTTGAAAAAATATCAGATATGAAAATAAATATATCAGGCTGCCCTAATTCCTGCGGCCAGCATCCTGCGGCAGACCTTGGTTTTTTCGGCAAGGCATCAAGAAAAAAAGACAACATTTATCCGGCGTATAATGTTGTTTACGGCGCAGTCATACGCGACGGCGAAACAAAACTTGCCGAACAAATAGGCGAGGTGCCTGCTAAGGCCTTGCCTTTGTTGGCGAGAGATTATATAAAAGCCGAGGCCAATATCAAAGACCTCGTCCTTAAATATTCAGAAGTCCCTGAATTTGACGAGGATAAAAGTTATTATTTTGACTGGGGCGCTGATACGCAGTTTTCTCTGGCTGAACGCAAGGCAGGCGAGTGCTCTGCAGGATTTTTTGACCTGTTGGAAATGGACCTGAATAATATAAAAAAGCCGCAGTCAGCAGCGGAATTGGTATTTTTCTCAAGCAGGGCGCTTTTAATCACGCGCGGGGTGGACGCGAAAAACGCGGATGAGGCGTATGAAGCGTTTCTAAAACATTTTATAGAGACAGGTTTGATTGATTCGCGATTCAGGGATATTGTTGTCGCAGCCAGGAATAAAAATTTTAAGGCTGTGCAAGAAAAAGAATCCGAGGTGCACGATCTGGCCAGCGCAGTGCTGGCATTGTATGAAACAATGGATAATAATTTTAATTTTAAAACAAATCAATCGGCGGTTGACAGTGTTGTTAAGGATTTTCGCGGGGTTGCCTGTCCGTTTAATTTTGTAAAGGCAAAGGTTGAACTCGCGAAACTAAAATCAGGCGATACCCTGGAAATATGGCTTGATGACGGCGAGCCTATTGAAAACGTGCCGGGTTCGCTAAAGGCAGAAGGCCATAAAATTATCTCTAAAGAAAAAGTTGGCAGTTATTGGTCGGTTATCATAAAGAAAAAATGATTTTTATTTGTATTTATTAATATATTGACAAAATATATTATACTTGCTAAAATAAAATTGTTTTAAAAAGCGTTTACCCCCCCGATAAACGAGAGGGCAAACGTTTTTTATTTTATTATAATATAATATGAGAAAAATAATAGGATTAATAACAATTTTAATATTTTGCAGCAATATTAGCCTTGCCGAAGAGCTAAATGCAGGGGCAAGGCATGCCTTGCCCCTGCAACTTGAGCCGCTAATTAATGAGGCAAAGAAAAATAATCCCGATGTCCTGGCAGCGAAAAAGAACTGGGATTCGAGCCTGGCTAGGGTGCCGCAGGCAAAATCACTGGATAACCCTTCCGTAGGCGTTAAATTTGAAAGAATTCCCGGCGGCACGTTGAAATTTGACAAGACAATGCCTGACGACAGGATGCTGCTGGTTGAGCAGATGCTCCCGTTTTTCGGCAAGCTGCCTTTAAAAGGCAAAATTGCCGTGGTTGAATCGCAGATGGCAGCCGCTGAATATAAAAATAAAGAGCTGGCAATTGTAAGCGAAGTAAAAAACGCATATTACGATTTGTTTATGAATTATAAAGAAGCCGAGCTTAGAGAGCAGAGTTTAAATTTGCTGGAAGGAATTGCAAATGTCGCACAGGCAAAATATTCCACAGGCACGGTTTCGCAGGAAGAGCTTTTTAAGCTTAATCTTGAGATTGCTAGGCTAAGCAGCGAAATTCAGAATTTAAAAGAATCCAGTCGCGCAAAAGAAACACGGCTCAATATATTACTGAACAGAGACCCGGAAGCAGCCTTGGGAATTCCCGAGTTAGACGAAAAGGTCTATTTTAACGCTGATATACAGGCATTGTACCGGCTGACGATAGAGAATCAGCCGGAATTATTGGTTTTTTCATACGCTATAGAAAGAAATAAATTCGCAAAATCCCTGGCTAAACGCAGTTTTTTCCCGGATATGCTTGCGGGTTTTGCGCAGCGCGGCATAGCAAGCGGCGGCCTTGGCGCGTGGGACCTCATGCTGTCATTTACCGTTCCACTATGGTTCTGGACAAAACAAAAATATGAAGTAAAAGAGGCCATAGCGAATTTAGAACAGGCCGAGGCAGTGTATAAGGCGATGAAGAATAAGGCACTTGGAGAAACCAAGAAGCTGGTTACTGACATTGAAATCTCAAAAAATAAAATTAATTTATACAAGACAAACCTGATACCGATATTGGAGGGTTCGATCTCTGTATCGTCGGCAAGTTTTGCTTCCGGCAAAGGCGATTTTATGATGCTTCTTGATAATCAGAGGATGCTGATTGAAACAAAGATGGAATATTACAAGGCCCTGGTTGAATATAATATGAATTTAGCGGATTTGGAGCGCCAGGTGGGCTTAGAATAATGATGTCATCCTGAGGAGTCCCGCGAAGCGGGACGACGAAGGATCTCTAAAAAAGAGATTCTTCGGCCACTTCGTGGCCTCAGAATGACAGCAGTGATAAATAAAACGAGGTGAAAAAATGAAAAACTATAAACGCCGTCATTGCGAGCGACCGAAGGAAGCGAAGCAATCTCCTTGTAAACTAGGAGATTGCTTCGTCGTCGCTTCGCTCCTCCTCGCAATGACGCTATTCTACGGTATTTCCTATGCCCAGCACGAAGGCCATATGAATGGGCGAAATGCAGAGGCAGAGATAGCCAAACCCGTTTATTATTGTCCGATGCATCCTGATTTTACTTCGGATAAGCCGGGTTCCTGCGCGATCTGCGGCATGACATTAGTCAAGAAAGAAAAAGAGCAAGAAAGCCTTTTAGGTAGTAATGCTGCAAAAAAAATTATTTATTACCGCAATCCCATGAACCCGGAGGTCACTTCGCCTGCGCCGATGAAAGATTCAATGGGCATGGATTATGTGCCGGTTTATGATGAAGAAACAGTTGGTATCGGAACCGGTATCCATATGAGCCAGGAAAAGCAGCAGATGATAGGCGTAAAAAAAGAAAAAGTAGAAAAGAGAAAATTAACCCATGAAGTACTGACAGTGGGCAAGGTTGCATACGACCCCGGATTGTTTGTTGCCCAGCAGGAATATCTGCAGGCCTTAAGTACAAAAGAAAAAATAAACGGCAGCAACCTACTTTCAGTAAAAAGTCAGACAGATTCTTTGGTTAATGCTTCAAGAAAAAAACTTTTGCTTTTAGGTATGAATGAGCAGGAAATAAGCGATTTGGCCAAAAAGGCCAAGCCTCAAGAAAATCTTTATTTACCGGGGGATGAAGACAAAATATGGATTTATATAACTATTTATGAATATGAAATCGGTTTGATAAAAGAAGGGCAGGCGGTTGAGCTTGATAGCGTTGCTTTCCCGGGAGAAATTTTTAAAGGCACCATCACTGCTATAACTCCGGTCTTGGATTCCGTGACCCGTTCAGTGCAGGCAAGGGCAGAGGTGGATAATCCCGGACATAAGCTTAAGCCTCAGATGTTTGTAAATGCGAAGATAGAAGTGGATTTGGGCGAGAAATTAGCGGTTTCAACAGATGCAGTTTTAGATACCGGCACCAGAAAAATTGTTTATGTTGTAAAAGAAGACGATATTCTCCAGCAGCGCGAGGTTAATGTCGGGCAGACCGCGGACGGGTTTTACGAAGTATTAAGTGGTTTAAGCGAAGGCGAAGTTGTTGTAACAAGCGGAAATTTTTTGGTTGATTCAGAAAGTAAATTAAAATCCGCCATCCAGGGCGCAGAGCATAAACACGGGCAATAACTATGATAGAAAAAATAATTGAATTTTCAGCAAAAAATAAATATATCGTAATTGTTTTTACGCTGGTAGCGATAGTCGCCGCTATATACAGTATCAGGAGTATGCCGTTAGACGCCATCCCGGATTTATCCGATACTCAGGTTATTATATATTCGCGCTGGGACCGTTCGCCAGATATTATTGAGGATCAGGTTACATATCCGATTATAACCGCCATGCTCGGCGCGCCTAATGTAAAAGCGATACGCGGATTTTCGGATTTCGGATTTTCTTACGT
>Ga0105164_10000062_pt1 | contig 73929 bp, 77 predicted proteins | sample VDWuncwatermetaG_FD_89674 | JGI IMG/M metagenome (GOLD analysis project Ga0105164, IMG submission 89674) | Wastewater microbial communities from Netherlands to study Microbial Dark Matter (Phase II) - VDW unchlorinated drinking water | ecosystem: Environmental > Aquatic > Freshwater > Drinking...
GCCCTGTCAAGGCGGAGATCGCGGGTTCAAATCCCGTCGGCCCCGCCAGTTTTTAAACCGACAGACGAAAAAACCGGAGACCCAATCAGGTCTCCGGTTTTTCGTTTTGGGGAGCCGTCACAAAAGCCTGGCAGTCCGTCCATGGGGAACCATCCGTTTCCGGGCTACGCTGATGGCATGACCTCAGCGCCCGAGCGATGGCTGATCGCGGCTTGGCCGGGATTGGGACAGGTGGCTACGACGGCGGCCATCTACCTGCTCTCGCGGATGCACATGCGCCAGATGGCCGAGTTCCCGGGCCGCGGAATCTTCGAGGTCGAGAACGTCGACATCCATGCCGGCCTCGTGCGGCCGGCTCAGCTGCCGCGAAGCCGCCTATTCCTGTGGAGCGATCCCCGAGGCGTTCGCGATCTCGTCGTTTTCCTGGGCGAGGCGCAGCCGGCCACGGGCAAGCTGGCGCTCTGCGAGCGGCTCATGACCGAGGGGCGCACGTTGGGCGTCAGCCGCTTCTTCACCTTCTCCGCGATCGCCACCAGCATGCTGCCCAACACCCCGCCTCGGGCCTTCGGCATCGCCACCGACGTCTTCAGCCTGGCCGAGCTCAGGCGCCGCGAGATAGCGATCCTCACGGAGGGCAGCATCTCGGGCCTCAACGGCATCGCGCTGGCGGCGGCGGCCGAAGCGGGCATTCCCGCCATGGGCCTGCTGGGGGAAATACCCGCCATCGCGGCCGATCTTCCCTGCCCCTACGCCTCGGCCGCGGTCCTGAAAACCTTCCTGGCGATGGCGGGGCTCGAACTCGATCTGACCGAGCTCGACGAGTACGGACGTTCGATGCAGGAGCGGCTCACCTCCCTCTACGATGAAATCATGAGGACCCTCCAGGCGCCCGCGCCGCCGCCGCAAGCGCCGCGGGAGCGAATGCTGGGGGACGAGGACGCCGAGAGAATCGAGAACCTTTTCAGGCAAGCGAAGTTCGACCGCTCGAAGGCCTTCGAGCTCAAGAAGGAGCTCGCGCGCCTGGGCGTGTTCGCGCGCTACGAGGATCGCTTTCTCGACCTCTTCGAGCCGGGCGCTTAGCGCGCGCCCGCCTTTTTCGATTCGCCCCGAGCGCCGTCGACCTCGAAGGAAATCTTGGCGTCGAGCCGGTAATCCAAACGGCCGCCGTTGACGACCGCCTGAAGGTTCTCGACGTAGATCGAACGGATGTTCCGCACCGACTTCGACGCTTCCTGCAGCGCCTGCTGAGCGGCGTCCTCCCAGCTCTTGTCCGACTGCGCCAGCACCTCGATGACTTTCATGACGGTCATGGGAGACCTCCCGGGGATTCTCGGTCCTGCTGTCACGCATGGTAATGTTAACGGGACCTCCCGGTACATGGCGGCCGTGTAGCGGAATTTGGTACTCTATGCTCGTTAGTCACGGAACGGAGCAATGGCTGTCCCCGTCGACCGGGGCGGCCATTTTTTATTTCAGGAGAATCATGAGTTTCGAAGCGTTCAATCTGCACCCCACCATCAATTCCGCCCTCAAGGCGCACGGCTACGCCGCCCCCACCCCGATCCAGACCCAGGCGATCCCGAAGGTCATGGAAGGACGAGACGTCCTCGGCCTCGCCCAGACGGGCACCGGCAAGACGGCCGCGTTCGCGCTGCCCATCCTCCATCGTCTCAGCTCGGGCGCGCGCGGCGTCGTCCGCGCCCTCATCGTGGCACCCACACGCGAGCTCGCCGAGCAGATCAAGGAAAGCTTCGACGACCTCGGCAAAGGCACCGGCCTGCGCGCCGCCACGGTGTACGGCGGCGTGAGCATGCACCAGCAGATCCAGCACCTGCACGGCCGCTGCGAGATCGTCGTCGCCTGCCCGGGACGGCTGATCGACCACATGCAGCAGGGTCACTTCAACGCCAAAAGCGTTGAAGTCCTGGTACTCGACGAGGCCGACCAGATGTTCGACATGGGCTTTCTCCCTTCGATCCGCACCATCCTCGCGAAGATTCCCAAGCAGCGCCAGACCCTGCTGTTCTCGGCGACGATGCCCGACGCCCTGCGCGGCCTCGCGCACGAGTGCCTGACCAATCCCGTCACGGTCCAGGTCAATCACGACGTCGCCCTGACGACCGTCACGCACGCGCTGTATCCGGTCGTCGAGCACCTGAAGACCCCGCTCCTTTTGGCCCTATTAGCGAAGATCGACAGCGAGTCCGTGCTCGTCTTCACCCGCACGAAGCATCGCGCCAAGCGCGTCGCCGATAAGGTCAAGGACGCCGGCCACTCCTCGACGTCCCTGCAGGGCAACCTCTCGCAGAACAAGCGCAAGCAGGCGCTCGACTCCTTCCGCGAAGGCAAGGTTCACGTGCTGGTCGCCACCGACATCGCCGCGCGCGGCATCGACGTGTCCCAGATCTCGCACGTCATCAACTACGACATCACCGACACGCCCGAGGCCTACGTCCACCGCATCGGCCGCACCGGCCGCGCCGCGAAGACCGGCGACGCCTACACCCTCGTGACCTCGGTCGACGACGGGATGATCCGCACGATCGAGCGCAAGCTCGGCAAGAGCATCGAGCGGCGCACGCTCGAGGGGTTCGACTACCGCTCAGCGCCCGCCTCGACGCACGGCCAGCATCACACCGGGCCCCGCCCTCCGCAGCAGACCGCGCACGCGAACAAGAACCTCGGCAAGCCGCCCGTCCCCGGGCGCCCCGCGCGCAAGTTCTGGCGCACGCGCCGCCGCCCCCGCTAGGCTATAATGGGCGCATGAAGCGCCCGACGCTCGTCTTCGACGGCGACTGCGGTTTCTGCCGCCTCTGGATCGAGCGCTGGCGCCGGGCCACCGGCGACGCGGTCGGCTACGAGCCCTATCAGACCGCCGCGGCGAAGCATCCCGAGGTGCCGCGCGAGAATTTCGCCGAGGCGATTCACTTCTTCGAAGCCGACCGATTATCCCGCGGCGCCGAGGCCGCCCTGCGCGCGCTGTCCCGCGCCCCGGGCCTGTTCTGGCTCCCCCGCTTCTACGCCCTCCCCGGCGTCGCCCCCGTCTCCGAGGCCGTGTACGGCTTCGTCGCGAACCGGCGGATGCTGTTCTCTCGCCTGACGCGGCTGCTGTGGGGCGAAACGCCCGTCCCCTCGTCGATCGGCTTTACCGTCCGCCTCGTCCTGGCCGGCATCGGCCTGTGCTACCTGCTCGCCTTCGCGTCGCTGGGAGCTCAAATCCGCGGCCTCATCGGCTCGGACGGCCTCCTGCCGGCCGCCGGCCTGCTCTCCTCCGTGAAGGCCGCGTACGGGCCCTCGCGCTACTGGCTCCTGCCGTCCGTCGCCTGGCTCTCCGCGTCCGACGCGGCGCTCTCGGCCTATTGCTGGCTCGGCGCTCTCGCCTCGCTCGGGCTGATCTTCGGCTTCGCCGCCGGCCCAAGCGCCCTGCTGTGCTGGGCGCTGTATCTGTCGCTGTCGTCGATCGGCTCGGTCTTCATGGGCTTCCAGTGGGACGCATTACTTTTAGAGGCAGGCATCCTTGCCTGCCTTCTCGCTCCATGGAAATGGCGTTCAGATAAAGCCGCGGCGCCGTCGCGCGGGGCGCTGTGGCTAATCAGACTCCTTCTGTTTAAGCTCCTGCTTCAATCGAGTCTCGTCAAGCTTTTCTCCGGCGATCCGTCCTGGCGAGACCTGACCGCGCTGACCTACCACTATTGGACCCAGCCCCTCCCCACACCCTTAGCGTGGTGGATGAATCAATTGCCGTTATGGGCCCACAAGGTTACCTGTCTTTTTATGTTTGTGATCGAGCTCGGCACGCCGTTTTTGATTCTTCTGCCGCGCCGAGCGCGCGCCGCAGGCGCGATCGCGACATCGATGTTGATGGTCCTGATAGCCGCCGCCGGCAATTACGGTTTTTTCAACATCATAACCGTCGTTCTGTGCATCGCCTGCCTCGACGACCGATTCTTCGGTCGTGATCAGCCGTCCCAGCCCGATTCCGCCGCGCCGAAGGCGCGAACCTGGAGCATCGGCGTAGTCGCCGTCCTCACCCTGACCATCGGCCTCTTCGAGACCCTGTCGATCTTCGCCGTCCCCCCGCCGTCCCCGATCCAGGCGCTCAGCGCCGCCGTCTCCCCGCTGCGCTCCTTCAACCGCTACGGCCTCTTCGCCGTCATGACCCGCACGCGCGACGAGATCGCGATCGAGGTCTCCTCCGACGGCCGAGACTGGAAGGAATGGCCGTTCCCCTACAAGCCCGGCGACCCGCGCCGCGCCCCCCCATGGGTCGCCCCCCACATGCCCCGCCTCGACTGGCAGCTCTGGTTCGCCGCGCTCGGCGCCCCGTCGGACAGCCCCTGGTTCGGGAACCTGATCGTCCGTTTGCTGGAAGGCGTCCCCTCCGTGACCGGCCTCCTCGGCCCGAGCCCTCTCGGCGGCGCCAAGCCGCTGTACGCGCGCGCCGTCCGGCTCGAGACGACCTTCGCTTCCCGCGACCAGCGCCGGGCCGACGGCTCCTGGTGGACGCGCAAGCGCAAAGGCCTGTTCTTCCCCGTCGTGTCGCTGAAGCCCTAGGGCGCGGGAGCGGGAAGCGTCTCGACCTGGACGGTCGTTTTGCGGATGCCGTGCTTCTCGCGCAGCAGCGCCTTCGCGGAGGCGAGCACCGCGTCGTGATCGGCGCCTGGGCGGATGAGCAACGTCGCGGTCAGCGCCGTCGTCTGAGAGTTCAGCGCCCAGACGTGGAGGTCCTTGACCACCACGGCTCCCGGGATCGCGAGCAGGTCGGCCTCGATACGGTCGAGGTCAACGCCCTCGGGCACGGCGTCGATGAGCGTGTTCCAGGCGGGCTTGCCGAGCTCCCAGGCGGTCTTCGCGATCAGGACGACGATCAGCGCGACCGCGACCGGCTCGACCCACGCCCAGCCGAGCAGGATCGCGGCGGCGACGGACAGGATCACGCCGAGCGAGCCGATCGCGTCGGTCATGGAGTGAAGGAACGCGCCCTTCATGCTCAGGCTCTCGCCTCGGTGGCGCCACAGGATCAAGGTCGAGAACAGGTTCGCAGCCAGGCTCGCCAACGCGAACAGGGCGACGCTCCAGGTCGCGGCCTCGCCGGGCGCGAATAGCCGGTGCCAGGCCTCGACGCCCATCTCGAAGCCCATGAAGGCGATCGCCGCGGAGCCGAGCAGGCCCACGACGGACTCGACCTTCAGATAGCCGAAGGACTTGCGCGAGTTCGGAGGGCGCCGCGCCATCCAGATCGAGAACAGCGCCGCGCCGTTGATCATCTGATCCGCGGCGAGATGCATCGCGTCCGCCTTCAGCGCCACGTTGCCCGTGACGAAGCCCCCGATCATCTCGATGGCGACGAAGAAAACGGCGACGGCGAGGGCGCGCTTGAGCGCGACCTCGTGAAGGGGGCCGCGCGTGTCGGACAGCTCTTCTTCCGGCGGACGATGACGGTGCAGGGACAAGCCGGAATGACGGCGACGCGCCTCGGAAACGGCGAGCTCGAGGGCGGAGCGCATGTGCGGGCGGGATTCCTTGTTGAGCATCCACTCGAGGGAGGCGAGGGCTTTGGGCGACTGCGCCAGCGAGAGGGAACGGATCGCGGCGAGGCGGGTGTCCTCGGAGAGATCGATCATGCCGGCGGCGGCGAGGGCCTCGACGGCGGCGGAGGATTCGCTGTGGCGGACCAGCCAGGACAAAGTCGTCGCGGCGGCTTCGCGGGCGCCGGAGCGGGGGTTGGATTTCAGGGTGCGGATGAGGGACGGCTCCGCGAGGCGGACGAGGTAAAGGAGGGCGTCGAGGGAGGTGCGGCGGACGTGAGGAGAGGGGTCGTTTTCGTGGGCGAAGCCTAACGAGGGGACGGCCTCGAGGCGGCCGAGGGAGCCGAGGAGGCGGGCGGAGGCGGCGCGGCGCGCCGGGGTGACGCGGGAGTCGTTGAGTTGGGCGGCGTAGCGCTGGACGAGGATGCCGTCGCGGTAAACGGCGTAGAGAGCGGAGGCGCCGGTCCAGCGCGCGAGGCGGCTGGTGAACGGCTGGGGAAGGTCGCGGCGGAGGGGGATGCGGGCGGAAGGGACGGAATCGGTGGGGACGGGATCGGAATCCGTGGACGCGGCGGAACGCATGGAATTACCATCGAAGAATGCGGAGGCCGACGGGACCTCCATCATGGGCGCCGCCTGCGGCGGCTGCGGCTTCGCCGCCTTGACGGCTTCCGGGAGGGGAACGGCGACGGCGATGACGGCTTGGAGCTTCGCCTGCGGCGTTACGGAAACGGATAACGGCAAAGACATTGCGGGCGCGGGCAATAACGGAACGGATAACGACAACGATGGAGAATTCGCGGGAAGACCGGAAGTCGAGAGAGGAGACGGAGAGGATAACGGCAACGAGATTGATCCGCCTAACGGATTGACCGGCAACGAAGTTTGGCGGACAACCTGAGCGAGGGCCTCGTGCGGGAGGCACGACAGCAAAATAGAAAAAATTATCCCTACGGACAGGAAACGGCTCATGGTGCAATTATAAGGATGGCGTCATCTCTCGACATGAGCCAAACGGCACCATCCATACGGGCCAATGGACCTCCATTTCTTGCGCGCGGTCGTCGTATTTCGGACAATCAACTCATGAATATCCTCGCCGTTTGTCTTTTCGCTTCCTTATCCCGCGCCGGCGAGATCACCCCCCCGGTCCTCACGTTCATATCGGGCGACAAGGAGGTCTTGCGCTTAACGCCCGCCGACATGGCCAAGCGCCCCGCGGCGCGGACCATCAGCGTCGAAGACCCTTTCTATAAGACCACCAAACGCTACAAGGCCGTGCCGCTCAAGGACTTGCTGACCGCCGCCTACGGCGGTTCGTGGGGCGAGAACACCCTCGGCGAGGCGCTCTTCGACGCGCGGGACGGCTATCGCTCTCATGCGCGCGTATCGGTGCTGATGAACGACGGCGGCATGATCGCCTTCGCCGACGCGGACGCTCCCGAGTGGCGGCCGATCCCGAAGGGCGTCGTCCCTGGGCCGTTCTACCTCGTTTGGACCGGGCCCGGGCAGACCCCGGACAAGGGCTTTCCTTGGCCCTGGCAGGTCACGGGCGTGAAGATGACCGTCCTCGAGGACGAATATCCAGACGCGCTTCCGAAAGGCGCCTCCCCCGACGCCGCCGCCGTGCGCGGCTGGACGATCTTCAAGCGCTCGTGCATCTCCTGCCACGCCATGAGCGGCGCCGGCGGCACGGTCGGCCCGGATCTCAACGCGCCGCGCGGCATCACCCGCTATCACAGCAAGAGCTTCCTCAAAGCCTACATCCGCAAGCCCTCCTCCTTCCGCCACACGAAGATGCCCGACTTCGACGACCTCGATTCCTCCGAGCTCAATGACCTCCTGTCCTACTTCAAGCACATGACCGCCCTCGCCGGCACGAAATAGGGAATTTCAGGGTCAGGCTTCAGGATTCACGGTTTTGCTAATATTTTGACCATGAGCGTCGGGAAAAACGAGCCGCGGCGGGACGGGCCGGCGAAGCTGACGGGGCGCGCGCTTTATCTCGACGACGTGAATATTCCCGGCTGCTGGCACGGCGTGACGGTGCGCTCGACGGTGCCGCACGGAAAGATCAAGTCCATCTCCTACGATCCCTCCTTCCCCTGGGACGAGTGCGTCATCGTCACGGCCAAGGATATACCGGGAAAGAATTTGGTGGCGCTAATCGAGGCCGATCAGCCGCTGCTGGCAGACGGCATCGTGCGGCACCGCGAGGAGGCGATCGTCCTCATCGCCCACGCGGACCGCGCGACCGCCTACGAGGCGGCCAAGCGCGTCAAGATCGAATACGAGCCGTTACCCCCCGTCTTCGACATGGAGAAGGCCGACAAGGTCTTCAAGTCGTTCCTGATCCAGCGCGGAGATCTGGACGCGGGCTTCGCCGACGCCGACATCGTCGTCGAGGGCGAGTACCGCACGCCGTCGCAGGAGCAGGCCTATATCGAGAACAACGCGATCGCGGCCTACGAAGAGGACGGCGTGCTGATCGTGACCGGCTCGCTCCAGTGCCCGTACTACGTGCTCAAGGCGATGAAGCAGATCTTCAACCGCGACGAGAGCAGGATCAGGATCATCCAAACCGTCACCGGCGGCGGCTTCGGCGGCAAGGAAGAGTACCCCTCCATGCTCGCCGGCCACGCGGCCCTGCTGGCGCTCAAGGCCGGTCGGCCGGTCAAGATCGTCTATGACCGCCACGAGGACATGGCGGCGACGACCAAGCGCCATCCCGAGATCGTGCGCCACCGGACAGGGCTGACCAAGGACGGCCGGCTCCTCGCCCAGGACATCGAGGTGATCATGGACGGCGGCGCGTACGCGACTCTGTCCGCCGTCGTCCTCTCGCGCGGGACCTTGCATGCGGCCGGCGTCTACGAGTGCCCGAACGTGCGCGTACGCTCGAAGGTGGTCATGACCCACACTCCGCCCAATGGCGCCTTCCGCGGCTTCGGCGCCCCGCAAACGCTGTTCGCCGTGGAGCTTCACTGGGAGCGGATCGCCGACGCCTTGCACATTGATTCGCTGACGCTGCGCAGAAAAAACATCTTCAAGCTCGGCTCGACGACGGCCACCGGCCAGCACCTCCTCGAATCGGTGGGCGCGCAGGAATGTCTTGAGAAGACGGTCAAGAGCTCTCAATACGTTTCCAAACGCAAAGAGTACGACCGCTGGAATAAAAACCCGAAGAATCCGACCTGGAAAGGCATCGGACTATCCGTCTGCCATCACGGCGCCGGCTTCACGGGGTCGGGCGAGGTCTATCTCGCCTCCCGCGCGGGCATCGCGCTGACGAGCAAGGGCGAATTGGTCGTGCTCGCCGCCTCGACCGAGATCGGCCAAGGCACCAACACGATGTTCGCCCAGGTCGCCGCCGACGCGCTCGGCGCGCCCGCCTCCTGGTTCACCGTCGAGACGCCGGACACGCACAAGGTTCCCGATTCGGGGCCGACCGTAGCGTCGCGCACCTGCATGGTCGTCGGCGGGCTCGTCAGCCGCGCGACGAAGGAGCTCAAGCGCGCGTTCGAGGCCGAGTACGGCCGCGTGCCGAAGACGCCGGCCGATCTCAAAAAGGCCGCCTTCGTGCTCTGCAAGGGCGCGCCCGCGCGCCGCTTCGAGGTGCAGTACGAGAAGCCGCCCGAGGTGACCTGGGACGACGCGACCTATCGCGGCGACGCGTACGGCGTTTACTCCTACGCGGCGATCGCCGTCGATCTCGAGATCGACAGGCTCACCTACGAGGTGCGCGTGAACAAGGTCACGACCGCCCAGGACATCGGCAAGGCGATCAACCCGCTGCTCGCCGAGGGCCAGATAATCGGCGGCTCCACGCAGGGCCTCGGCTGGGCGCTTCTGGAAGAGCCGATCTTCAAGGACGGCGTGATGATCAACTCCACCTTCACGAACTACGTGATCCCCACGAGCCTCGACACGCCGCCCTTCGAGGTGATCCTCGTCGAGAAGCCGTACTCGCGCGGGCCTTTCGGCGCGAAGGGCGTCGGCGAGCTGCCGATGGACATCCCCGGGCCGGCCGTGGCCGCCGCGGTCAAGCACGCGACGGGCCGGCTCATCCCGACCCTGCCTCACACGCCGGAACGCATCGCCAAGGCACAGCCATGATCAAGCTCACCGTCAACGGGAAAAAGAAGTCCTTCAAAGGCGCGCCGTTTACGCGCCTCATCGACGCCCTGCGCGAGGACTTCGCTCTCACCGGCACGAAGGAAGGCTGCGGCGAGGGCGAATGCGGCGCCTGCACCGTGCTCCTCGACGGCAAGCCGGTCAACTCCTGCCTGATCCCCGTTATTCAGGCCGATGGCCATCGATTGGAAACGGTCGAGTCGATGGGCACGCCGGAAAAGCTCTCGAAGCTGCAGTCCGGCTTTCTCGCCTGCGGCGGCGCGCAGTGCGGCATCTGCACGCCGGGCATGCTGATGACCGCGCACGCCCACCTCAAGGGCGGGGGCAAGCGCGACGACAAGTCGGTGCGCACCGCGCTCGCGGGCAACCTGTGCCGCTGCACCGGCTACCAGGACATCGTGAAGTCCGTCATCAAGGCCGCCAAGGGCGCGAAATGAGGGGCGACGCGAAGTCGATGACCGTGCTCTCGCCGCGCACGGCGGCCGAGGCCCTGAAGAGCTACGCGAAGGCGCCCCACGCGCTTCCGCTCGCGGGCGGCACCGACCTGATGGTGGGCTGGAACATGGGACAGCTCAACGGCCGCGCGGTGCTCGACCTGTCGCGCGTGTCCGAGTGGCGGAAGATCAAGGTCGTGTCCGACGGCGTGGATCTCGGCGCCCTCGTGACGCACGCCGAGATTCAAGCGCATCCCATCCTGCGAAAGCGCTTTCCCCTTCTCGTCGCGGCGTGCGCGACGGTGGGCGCGGCGCAAATCCAGAACCGGGGCACGATAGGCGGGAATATCGCCAACGCGTCGCCGGCGGGGGATACCTTTCCGGCGCTTGCGGTGTATGAGGCGACGGTGAGGGTGGTCGGGCCGAACGGGCGCAGGGCGGTGCCGATGAGCGAGATCTTCGCGGGGGTGAAGAAGACGACGCTCATGAAGGGAGAATTGATCGAGGCCGTGTTTCTCCCTTTTCCGGACAAAACGCCGACGCGCGGGGTCTTCAGGAAGGTCGGGACACGAGCCGCGCAGGCGATTTCGAAAACTATGTTTGCCGGACTTATTTGGAACGGCAAAGATGGAGTACTCGAAGGAGTACGACTTTCGTTCGGGAGTCTTGCCCCGACTGTCCGGCGTTTATATGCCGCCGAAGCCTTCCTGAAAGGCAGACGGCTCAACGACACGACAATTAATGCCGCTGCGGAATTACTGACTAACGACGTTTCGCCGATCGATGATATTCGCTCGACCCGGGAATACCGCCTTGTCGTCTCGCGGAACATCCTTACCGCTTTTCTTAAGGGAGAACTGAAATGAAGCCGCAAGCGACCCTCGATGCTAAAGCTCTCAAGTCCGCTTTCGCGGCCTTGAATCGCCAAAACGAACTTCATTTAAAACGATTTCCGGGAGACGCGTTCGGGCGACAGCCGGTGCATACGGTTTACGGCGGAGCTCATCTATTTAAATCCGACTCCGCTAAAAAGCTCGGGGAGCTTTCCCTACGCGCGTTATCCCGCTACGCCCCCGACGCGATCACCTTCTCGCGCGCGGTCGGCATGGACGAGCTGTTGGCGCTCAAGGTGTATGATCGGGTCGTTGAAAAGCTGAAGCGTGAAGCGGTCGAAGACTTCCGCATCGACTTCGAGGACGGCTACGGAAACCGCCCCGACGCCGAAGAGGACGGGCACGCCGCCTCCGCGGCGGAGGAGGTCGCCAAGGGCCTCGCCGACGGGACCCTGCCCCCTTTCATCGGCATCCGCATCAAGACCTTCTCCAACGAGCTGTCCGCCCGCTCGGCCCGCACGATGGACATCTTCCTGACGACGCTCGTCCGCGCGACCAAGGGCAGGCTGCCCGATCCGTTCTACGTGACCTTGCCCAAGGTCGTCCACGCCGGCCAGGCCGCGGCGCTTCACAAGCTGCTCAACGCCTTCGAGAAGAAGAAGAAGCTCAAGCCCAACACGATCAAGGTCGAGCTCATGGTCGAGACGCCGCAGTCGATCATCGGCTTCGACGGCACGGCCCCGCTGCGCGCGATGGTGGACGCCCTTCCCGGCCGCTGCACGAGCGCTCATTTCGGCACCTACGACTACACCGCCTCCTGCAACATCACCGCGGCGCACCAGCGCATGGACCACCTGTCCTGCGACTTCGCCAAGCACGTCATGCAGGTGGCCCTCGCCGGCACGGGCGTCAACATGTCCGACGGCGCCACGAACGTGATGCCCGTGGGGCCCCATCGCGCCGGCCCGGGCGAATACTTGTCGGCTCAGCAGGACCGGGAGAATGTCGAGGCGGTCAAGCGCGCCTGGAAGCTTCACTACGACCACGCCACCCACTCGCTCACCAACGGCTTTTATCAGGGCTGGGACCTGCACCCGGCGCAGCTGCCGACGCGCTACGGGGCCGTGTACGCCTTCTTCCTCGGCGGCCTGCCGGCCGCGACCGCGCGCCTGAAGAACTTCATCGAGAAGGCCGCCCAGGCGACCTTGGTCGGCGACGTGTTCGACGACGCCGCGACCGGCCAGGGCCTTCTTAACTATTTCCTGCGCGCGCGCAACTGCGGCGCGATCACCGAGGCGGAGGCGTCGGCGACGGGGCTGACTCCCGCGGAGTTCGCCTCGCGCTCGTTTCTGAAGATCCTCGCGGGCCGCCGCAAATGAACGCCCGCACTCTCGCCCTCGCCCTGCTGCTCACGAACGTCCCGGTCGCCGCGTTCTCGGCGGGACGAGTGCTCTCGACCGACGGCGTTTTGACCTCCGGTGATGCGGTCTTGAAGGCGGGTGACGCCCTGCCCAACGCGGAGGTTCGTCTCGCCTCGGGCACCGCGACGCTCGCGCTCGACGGCGGCCGTTTCCTGCTGAAGGGCCCCGCGCGTTTCACGCCGCGTAAATCCCAATTCCGGCTGGACCTGGGCTCGCTGCTCACCGTGCTGAAAAGCCGCGCCGGACGGCGCTTCTCCGTGCGGACCCCGGCCGCCGTCGCCGCGGTGCGGGGCACGGACTTTTTCGTTTCAGTCGGCAGCAAGCAGGAGGTCGACGTCTGCATCTGCCGCGGCGCCCTCGAGGTCACCGCCAAGGGCATGGAAAAGCTGCCGATGGCCGCCGAGCATCACCTCAACTACCGCTTCTGGATCGTCAAGTCGGGCACGGCGCGAGAAGAGTCTCCAATGATCGGCCACACCGACGATGAGCTCGACGTCCTCCACGGCCTGCTCGCCGCCGAAAAGCCCTAGGCCGGTGCCGATCCGGACCGCGGCCGCCTCCGAGCTGGACGAGATTTACCGGATGGGCTTCGACGCGTGGGGCGAAGGGCGCACCCTCGAAGGCTACCTCGCCGCCTGCCGCGCGGCCCCGAAATACTCCGCGGGCGCCTGGTGGGTCGGCGCGGGCGAGGATGGCCGGCTCGACAGCTCTTTGCTTGCGCATGAGATCGCCCTTCCCTTCGGCGCGCCCGCCGTCGGCCTGGGCTCCATCGCCGCCCCGCCCGAGTTGCGGGGCCGAGGGCACGCCACCCGCCTGATCGCCGAGGTCATTCGACTCCGGGAAAAGTCCGCCGGCACGGCGGTATTTTTTCTGTTCTCCGACATCGTCCCCGCGTTCTACGAGCGCTTCGGCTTCTCGGCGCTTCACCCCTGTCCGAAGAAACCCAGTTCCATCCTGATGGTCCGGGCCGCCCGGGAAACGCTCGCGGCGTTCATCGCGCATCCCGAATTCAAGTCGCCGGACTATTTCTAGACCCCAGGTCTTCCGGACCTTCCTTCAATAGGACCAATGCCTTTCAAAAACGGGCCCTCGCGCTTCTGGATTCTCGGGCGTCCTGTCGCTAGAATAGGCGCATGATCAAAACCCTCTTTCCCGCCGCCCTGACCGTCCTCGTTGCCCTGAGCGCCTCGGCGCAGACCGCCGTCTCCGTGCGGACCGGCCAGACGTCCGGCGCCGTCGCGCCGATCGTGCCCTTTTCCGCCGCGCCGGGAGGCGCGATGCTCGTTTCTCCGTTATCCGGCCTCGGCCTGACGCCTTCGCTCTCGGCGCCGTCGCTCGCCGCCCCCGCGCCCGTGTTGGCTCCGGCCGCGGCGCTCGCCGCCTCCCCCGTCGCGATGGCCGCCGTCAAGCCCGCCGCCGCCGTCGCCGCCAAGTCCGTCGCGGTCGCCGCCCCGGCCGCCGCTGTCGCGAGCGAGGCGTCGCAGGCGAATCAGCCCGCCCTCTCCGTTCTCTCCGCCGCCGCCGTCGCCGACAAGACGGCCACGCGGCTCGACGCCGCGTTCGACGGCTCCGTCGCGCGCGCGGGCGAGTCGTCCGTGATCGCGGCCCCCGCCGCCGCCCCCCGCCGCTCCTTCCTCGGCCGCGCCGCGCTCGCCGCCGGCGTATTCGTCGCCTCTCCCGGCATCGCCCTCGCCTCGGTCGCGCCGGCGATCGTCGAGCCCGGCGCAATGTCGGTGATCAGCCTCTACGCCCCGGTCGCCACCGTGATCGCCGCCGTGATCGGCGCGCTGTTCGGCCTCTGGTCGGCGCGGAGCAAGGACGGGTCGCCCGCCAACGCCGGCCAGGTGTTCTCCGCGACGCTCAGCCACGGCGCGATCGCTGGCGCCGCCGCGTTCGCCCTGATCGACCTGACCAAGGTCGCCTTCCTCGGCTTCAGCGCCACGGCGCTCCTGCCGCTGACCGCCACCGTCGCGACGGCCGCGCTGGCGCAGTCCGCCTTCTCCGCCAAGTTCATGGATCCCGCGACGACGCCCGCCGACCGGATCATGGGCGCGTTCCCCGCCGTCGCCCTGGCCTTCGGCCTGAGCCTCGGCGCCCTGACCATGCTCGCACCCGTCGGCCTGCTCGCGCTCAGCACGATGATGCTGATGGCCACCGCCGCGGCGACCGCGCTCTACACCGCGATCTTCAAGCTCGAGAAGTCCGCCGCCGGCGGCCCCGCCGCGATGGGACGAGGCTTCGTGCTCCAGTCGCTCATGACCGGCCTGGCGCTCGCGATCGGACCGTCGCCCTACACGCTGTTCTTCTTCGCGCTCGGCATGTGGGGCTTCGCCTCGGTGATGCGCACGACCGCGACCGAGTTCTGGTCCGCCGTGCCCGAGTCCTTCAAGAACCGCTTTAAGCGCTAGCTGCCGCGGTACGTCGAGTAGCCCCAGGGCGAGAGCAGCAGCGGCACGTGATGGTGCCGCGAGTCCCGGATCGTGAACACGATCGACACCGACGGGTAGAACGCGGTTTGGCCCGCGCGCTTGAAGTAGGACGCGACGCCGAAGGTCAGGCGATAGACGCCTTTCTTGAGCTTTCCCTCTTTCAGGAGCGTCTTGCACCGGCCGTCTATGTCGGTCGTGCCGCGCCCCACGGTGCTCCAGCCGCCGCCGCTGCCCTTGGCGAGGATGAGCGGCACGCCCGACGCGGGCCGGCCGATCGAGGTATCGAGAACGTGGGTCGTGATCGTGCTCATGAGAGTAATTTCTCCAGTCGGATCTTGGTGATCTTGTGCTGCTCGCCGGCGGCGAGGCGCATTTCGGCCGCCGCGTCGTTCGACAGCCGTGATTTCAGCAAATCAAGCATCTCCGCGGCGGATTTTCCGGTCGCGCACACGATGAATATGTGGCCGAATTTCTTTTCGTACTCGGCGTTGCCCGCGGCCAGCGCGTCGAGCACGGCCTCGCTCGCGGCCGCGGCGCCGGCCTGCTCGCCCGTCGCCCAAGCCTTCGTCGACGTGAACTTCGCGCGCAGGGCGTCCTTGCCGCCGATGCGGGGATGATGGGAGAACGCCTCGCGCCACTCCGCCTCGCCCGTCTTCGCCCAGGCGGCGTCGGAGGCGGCGAGCAGGGCGTCCCGGTCCCTGAACGGCCGCGCCTCGAGCACGTCGCCGGCCCAGCGCGCGCAGCCGCAGCAGCGGAGCAGCTCGGCTTGCGCCGACTCCTCCGATAACGCGTTGAGCTCGGCGAGCGTCACGGGCAGGCCTTCGCCCCGGCGAGCAGGCCGGGATTCTTCACGAGGAACGCGTGAAGCCCCGTGACGAGCTTCGCCCGCCACTGCTCGCCCTTGTAGCGTATCTTGTAGCCGCCGAGGCGCTCGCCGCAGGGCGAGAAGACGCCTTCCTTCATCCATGCCCGCATCAGCCAGCCCACGCCGAAGGTCTCAGTCTCGACGACGACGCCGCAATCCGGGAAAGGGCCCGCCCCCTCGACGCGCCTCACCGACTCGAATAGGCCGGCCCCCGCGGCCGTCGCCTCGGGGATCTCCCGGCCCCACTTCACGCAGGCCTTGACCGGCAGCGGCTGCGCGGCGAGCGCGGTCGAGGGCAGGAGAAGCGCGGCGGCGAGCAGCGCCCTCACGCGCGCACCCCGATCAGGCGCAGGCGCGAGATGCCTCCGTCGGGATACATGTTGAGCCGCACGTGCGTGATGGGGCCGTGCGCGACGAGCTCCTTTTGGAAATAGTGGCGTTTGTGCGCGGAGAGCTTGCTCTGCGGGAGCACCGGCGCCCACGGCGTGAACTCGTCGGCGAGCTCCGCGCCCGTGCCGCCCGGCTTGTGCACGCCCTCGAGCATGCAGGAGTCCGGGTAGTTGCCCTTGAAGAAATTGGTGTCCACCTCGATCTTCCGGATCTGGCCCGGCGCGCCGAGCTTCAGGATCGCCCAGTCCCAGCCCGGACCGCGGCGGCGCTTGGTTTCCCAGCCGTCGCCCATGTTCTTCGACCGGCCGGGCATGATCAGATTCTGAGGATGGGAGTAATGGACGTCGCTGGCGAGCAGCGGAAGCCCACCGTTTTCGACGGCGACGAGATCGACGAGGGATTTTTTTGGGATCTTCGCCCAGTTGGGAGCGACCTCCCCGAACACTCGCAGCCGCGCGACCCCGCCGTCCGGGTAGATGTTCAGGCGCACCTGATCGTACGGCTTGTCGGTCCTCACCGGGATGAGATTATCCCCGTTGCCTTTCAGCTCGGTCTTGGAGAGGATCTCGATCCACGGACCCTTGCCGTCGCGGGCGTCGAGGCTCGCGTGCGACGGGAAATTACCGGTGAAGAACGACGTGTCGATGTTTACGCCCTTGATCAGACCTCTAAGACCGAGCTGAACGATGCACCAATCGTACCCGGGCGTCCGCCGGCGCCGCGACTCCCAGCCGTCCATCCATTTGCCCTTGGCCGTGTACTTGTCGGCGAGCCACACCGCTTTCGCGGGCTTGAGAAGGTTCTCCTTCGGCGCGAAGAACTCGTCGTTCGTCGCGACGGCCTTGCCGCCGACGCGCGCGGACGCCAGATCGATCAGGTGGGTGAAGTCCATGTCTCGCTCCTTTTAAGAAGAGGCCTTCCGCGCCGTCCGGCGCCGAATATTTCGTTATCGTATATCAGCGCGCCGCGCTGATAGTGCGCGACGACCTTGCCTTGAAGCCGCAGGCCGGCGTAGGCCGTGACCTTATGACGGTGCAGGACCGCGTTCGGCGAGACGTCGATCAAGGCCGCGTCGTCGAAGATCACGAGGTCCGCGTCGCGACCCTTCTCGATACGCCCCTTCGCCGTCAGGCCCGTGAAATCCGCCGTGCGCTCCGCCGTCCAACGCACGACGTCCTCGAGCTGGAAGCCCCGGCGCTTGGCCCCGCTCCAGACGGCGGGCAAAGTGAACTGGAGGCCGGCGATGCCGCCCCACGCGGCCATGAAGTCCCCCGCCTCGAATTTCTTCAGCTCGGGCGCGCATGGGCTGTGGTCGGAGACGACGAAATCGATTTCGCCGCGGCCAAGCGCCCGCCACAGCTCCTCGCGGTTCTCCTCGGAGCGGATCGGCGGGGCGCACTTGAACTGCGTCGCGCCGTCGGGGATGCCGTCGTCGGCGAAGGTGAGGTAATGCGGGCAGGTCTCGACGGTGAAGGGCAGGCCCTCGGCCTTCGCCTTGCCGATGTCGGGCAGGGCCTCGGCCGACGAGAGATGGACGATGTGCGTGCGGCAGCGCGTCTTGCGGCACAGGTCGATCATCAGGCGGATCGCGCGAACCTCCATCGAGTCCGGACGGGACGCGAGGTAGGAGGAGAACTTTCGCGCATCGGCTCCGGCCTCCGCGCAGGGGTCGAGCTCGGCATGCACGATCAGCGGCAATCCCAAGCTCGCGATGACCGGCATGGCGGCCTCGAGATCGGACAGGGTCACGTTGGGGAATTCGTCCAGGCCGCTGTGGGTCAGAAAACATTTGAAACCGACCACGCCGTCCTCTGCCAGAGGTCGAAGCTCTGCGAGGTTGCCGGGCACGACCCCGCCCCAAAACGCCGCGTCGACCGATAATTTTCCTTTGACCGCATCAAGCTTCAGCTTCAAGGCCTTACGGGTCGTCGTGACCGGCGAACAATTTAACGGCATATCCACGATCGTTCCGACGCCGCCTGCGGCGGCGGCTCGCGTTGCCGTCAAATATCCTTCCCACTCGGTCCGTCCCGGCTCATTGACGTGTACGTGGCAGTCCACCAAAGAAGGGATCACCGCAAGGTCACTTACGTCGTTGACGTTCAATCCGTTGGGGACTTCATCACTATTGACCACCGCCGCGATCCTGCCGTCCTCGATCAAAACCGCGCCCTCTCGAGGCCCGTCGGGCGTATAAATCCGAGTCCCCTTCACCGCGAACTCGATCATTTCCGCGCCTCATTGAGGTTCGCGAAAATCACGTCGGTGTTCACCGCCACCTCGGCCACCGGCCGTTCTCGCAGGAAATGATCGAGGCGGCCGGCGGCCGGATTCAGCCGCGCCGCCTCGTCCAAGGTCTCCGCCGTCAGCAGCACCGGATGTCCCCGCCGGCCTTCGCACACCGGCACCGCGTCTCCCGGAGCGGCCGCCAACGCCTTCCACACGCGCAGGTCGAAGACGGGCATGTCCACATGGAGGACGTAGGAGCGCCCGCGCGGCGTCGCCCGAAGCAGCGCCTGCAAGGAGGCCAGCGCCTCGCCCGCGGGATCGGCCGCGACCCAGTTCACGCGCGGCGACAGCGCGCAGCAGCGCTCGAGCCACTCCCCCTGGACCGCGATATCGATGTTCTCCGGCGAGGTCACCGTCGCGAGAAACCCGAGCTGGGCCTCGAGCAAGGTCTTCCCCGCGTACGGACCCCACGCCTTGGGCCCGCCCGCGCGCTTGCCCTGCCCCGCGGCGAGCAGGCGGACGCGGATTGCGTTCACGCGCGGACCGCCGCCGGCTTCGCGGCGGCGCGATAGGCCCATTTATCGAGGAGCTCCGCCGCGATGGCGATGCCGATGGCCTTGGGATTCTTCGACGGTATCTTCCGGCCGATCGGGCAGCGCATATGCGCGTCCCACAAGGCCCGCCGCGGCGGCGGCAGGCGCGACCGGAACACGCGCGCCTTGTGCATGGAGCCGATCAGGCCCAGGTATCCCAGGGGCTTATCCAGCAGGAGATCGACGAGGGCGAAATCCAGCTCATGATCGTTGGTCATGACGCACGCCGCGTCGAGGGGTCCATACCCGGCGGCGAAAACGAGCGGCCTCGGATCCGTGCACAGCAATTTGGCCTTCGCCGGAAAGGCCGACGGGTCGTTCCACTCGGGGCGAGGGTCGTAGATGATCACTTCGAGATCCAGGCCATCCAGCGTCGAGGCCAAAGCCCGCGCCACATGCCCCGCCCCGAAAACATGCACCGCCTTCCTTCTTTCGCACGGCTCGAAAAAAATCGTGGCCTTGCCGCCGCAGCACTGCCCCATCTCGCGGCACAAGGTATATTCCTTGAGGAAGGCCTCGGGACGCGGGGCGTCGAGAAGGCGCCGCGCCTCGTCCAGCACCTCGGCCTCGAAGCGCCCCCCGCCGATCGTCCCGGAAAAGCCGTCCTTCCACACCCACATCTTGGCGCCGGGCGCCTGAGGCGCCGAGCCGACGACCTTCGCGAGCGTGCACAGCACGCCCGGCCGCGGCAGGTCCCCGGCCAGCCCGGAAAGAGCGAGTGGCTCCATGACCCAATTCTACTTAATTGCTAGACTGCCGTTATGAGGGCTCCCCTGCTCATCAAAAACGCCCTGCGCATCGCGACGATGGACGACGCCGGCACGGAAATCGCCGGAGGCGACGTCCTGATCAAGGGCCGCGTCATCCTCGCGGTCGGCAAGGACCTCGACGCGCCGGACGACGCGCAGGTCCTCGACGCGAGCGGCTGCGTCGTGATCCCGGGCATGGTCAACACGCACCATCATCTCTGCCAGACGCTCACGCGCGCGACGCCCGGCGCGCAGGACGCGAAGCTCTTCGAGTGGCTCGTCTACCATTACGGGGTCTGGCGCCACCTGACGCCGGAGTACGCGGCCCTGGGCGCGCAGGTCGGCCTCGGCGAGCTGCTTCTGACGGGCTGCACGACTTCGACGGACCACACCTATCTGTATCCCAAAGGCCAAACCGGCCTCGTGGACGCGCAGATCGAGGCGGCCCGCTCGCTCGGCATCCGCTTTTCCCCCACCCGCGGCTCGATGTCGGTCGGCGTCTCGAAAGGAGGCCTCCCTCCCGACGACTGCACGGAATCGGAGGAGGAGATCCTGCGCGACGGCGAACGCCTCGTCAAGGAGCATCACGACAAGGGACCCTACGGCATGATCCAGATCGGCCTCGCGCCCTGCGCCCCGTTCTCGGTGTCCGTGAATCTCATGAAGGAGACGGCGCTCATGGCGCGCCGCCTCGGCGTGCGCATCCACACGCATCTCTGCGAGACGCTCGACGAGGAGGCGTACTGCCTCGAGAAGTACAAGCTGCGCCCGATCGATTTCCTCGAATCGCTGGGCTGGATGAGCGACAACGTCTGGCTCGCGCACATGGTCCACGTCAACGACGACGAGATCGCGCGCCTGGCCAAGGCCAAAGTCGGGATCGCGCACTGCCCTTCATCCAATCTTCGCCTGGGCTCGGGCGTACCGCCCGTGCGCAGGTACCTCGACGCCGGCGTGAACGTCGGCCTCGCGGTCGACGGCTCCGCGTCCAACGACACCTCGGACATGCTGGCCGAGGCCCGCCAGGCGATGCTCGTGCACCGCGTGAAGTCGGGCGTAGCGTCGATGCCCGCCCGCGAGGCCCTGCGCATGGCCACCCGAGGCGGCGCCGCCGTCGTCGGCCGCGACGACATCGGGCAAATCGCCGCCGGGAAGGCCGCTGACCTGGCGATCTTCGACGTCAACCGCCTCGACTACGCGGGCTCGGCCGGCGATCCCGTCGCCTCGCTCCTGTTCTGCGGCGCGGGCCATCGCACGAAGTGGACCATCGTCAACGGCCATATCGTCGTCGAGAACGGGGTGTTGAAAAATATCGACGAAGGCGATATCACGCGCAAGGCCAACGCCGCCTGCCTCGACCTCCTGCGCAAAGCCGGCGCGATCGCGTAGAGGACCATGAAAGAAGTCCGCGTCACCCCGGCGAAGTTCCGCCTGATGGCCGAGGCCGAGCTCGGCCGCATCCCTCCGGAGCTGCGCGCCCTGCTCGTCAACGTCACGATCGAGACCAAGGAGGAGCCCGGAGAGGAAGCCGACGATCTCGAGGACGGCGACGAGGACGACGCCACGAACCTTCTCGGCCTCTATTGCGGCCCGGAGCGGGAGGACTTTCTCGGCGGCCACGCTCACGGCCAGCTTCCCGCGAAGGTTTACCTATACCAGTGGAACCTCGAAGACGCGGTCGGCAGCATCGAGGAGCTCCAGAAGGAGATCCGCCTCACCCTGCGTCACGAGCTCGCCCATCACTTCGGCTTCGACGACGAGGAGCTGGAGCGCGTCTGGCCCGAAGGCGCATAAGCCTCCGGCGCCGCGGCCCTGTCCGGAAGGTCGAGCGGGGCGGGAAGCTCGGCCACGTCGAACCAGAACTGCTCCATCGCGTTGACCGCCTCGACGAACTCGCCGAAGGTCAGCGGCTTGCGGATGAAGGAGTTCGCCCCGAGGTCGTAGGCGCTGATGACGGCCTCCTGGCCGCCCGAGTTCGTCAGCATGATGACCGGAAGCTTGCGCAGGGCCGGGTTGGTTTTGAGCTCCTTCAAAGTCTCGCGGCCGTCCATCGCGGGCATGTTCATGTCGAGCAGTATGATGCAGGGCCGGTTCTTCTCAATGACGCGCCGGGCGTGCCGGCCGCGGGCGAGAAGATAGTCGAGGAGGTCCCTGCCGTCTACGAAGCGCGTAAGCCGGGCGCTTAGCCGCGAGCGCGCGAAGACCTCCTGCGCGAGGGCGAATTCCGCGTCGTCATCCTCCGCCATCAGAATATTGACCGTAATCCCTTTATGATTCATCGCGGCCTCCGGGGCTTTGCGACACCGTAGCCTTTCCGCCCTTCCAAAGCCATTGAGACGCTTTAATATTTTTGTCAATTATGGCGTCCGCCCCCGGAATGCGACGACGACGGCTTCATGGCTGGCACCCTCGTGCCATACTTTAGTTGACGGATTCGCGGCAAAGAGATATTCTCGACGCAGCAACGCGAATTCCCGGAGGACTTTCAACATGGCCGCCCCCACCCCCGCCGTTCCCGCCGCCTCGGTCGTCAAAGCCGGACTCGAAGGCGTCGTCGCCACCGAAACAAAGCTCTCCATGGTCGACGGCCAGAACGGCGTGCTCATCATCGCCGGTTACCCGATCGAGGAGATCGCGGGCAAGGTCTCCATCGAGGAGCTCGCCATGCTGCTGTGGACCGGGCATCTGACCTCGGCGGAAGAAGCCCAGGGCATCGAAAAGGAGCTCTCCGGCTACCGCGCCCTGCGCCCTGAAACCCTCGAGATCATCAAGACCGCCCGCAACGCCCCGCCGATCGACGCGCTGCGCATGGCCTGCGCCACGCTCTCGCTCGACGTGTCCAACCCCAACGACATCTCGCCCGCCGGCGACCTGGCGCTCGCCAAGCGCCTGCTTTCCCGCTTCCCGACGGTGATCGCCGCGCACTCCCGCTTGCGCCAGGGCCTCGAGCCGATCGCGCCCCGCGCCGACCTGAGCCTCGCCGCCAACTTTCTTTACATGACCTTCGGCACCGAGCCCGACCCCATGGCGGCGAAGGCGCTCGAGACCTACTGGGTCACCGTCTCCGACCACGGCATGAACGCGTCCACCTTCACGGCGCGCGTCATCGCCTCAACCCGCTCCGACATGGTCAGCGCGGTGACCGGCGCCGTCGGCGCCCTCAAGGGCCCCCTGCACGGCGGCGCCCCCGGCCCCGTTCTCGACATGCTCGTCGACATCAAAACCGCGTCCAAGGCCGAGGCGTGGCTGCGCAAGGAGATCAAGGAAGGCCGCCGCATCATGGGCTTCGGCCACCGCGTCTACAAGGTGCGCGACCCCCGCGCCGAGGTTCTGGCGAAGACCGCGTCCCAGATGGCGGGCGCCCACCTGCAGAACACCAAGCTGTACGATCTGGCCCGCTCCGTCGAGAAGACCGCGATCAAGGTGCTCGAGGAGCTGAAGCCCGGCCGAAACCTCAAGACCAACGTCGAATTCTATACGGCCCTTGTTCTTCAATCAATCGGCCTTCAGCCCGACCAGTTCGTCTCGATGTTCGCCTGCGGCCGCGCGGCCGGCTGGTGCGCGCACGTGATGGAACAGCACGCTCAGGACCGCCTGATCCGCCCCCAGTCGCTCTACGTCGGGCCGAAAGACCTTAAGATCGACCGCTAAGGCGCTTTGCCGGCATCGCGCACGCTCAGTCGGCCGTCGGCCGTCTTAAGCAGCACGAGAATCCGGCCGAACACCTGAACGCGGGCGTGCCGGCCCGGCTCGAGAGCCGATTCGCGCAGCGCCCAGCCGCGGGACTTCATGCCGGCGAAACGCGCGAGAATGATCGACCGCTCGCTTGAGAGCGCGCTCCCGTCCGCCGAGACCTCGGGCTGAACGAACAGATGAAGATCAAGTTCACCGGCTTTGAACGCGCGGCCCTTCGACTTCACCGCGTCGATAAGCTCCCCGACGGTGAAGGAATCCCGATTCTTGCGGCCTCCCGAGGCGTCCACGGCAAGGACCGTCGTGCCGTTGATCGGGTGAAGCAGGCTAATGCGGGCCGTCAGCCGCAGCACCGGGCCATCCTCGTCGGAGACGACGACGCCCTCCTCGCGGAGGAAGCGGCTCAACGGGGCGAGCGCCGCCATTAGGCGCTCGCCTCCCGAGGTCATCACGAGATAGAAATCGTCGTACTCCGCGTCCGTGGCAGGGCCGACCGCCCACTCGCGCCCGGCAATGTCCACGGCGACGGCCGACAGCGCGGCGTCGCGCAGCTCGGCGAGGGGCGCGTCGAGCAGCGCTGGAAGCGCGGCGTCGGACGCGAGCGCGGGAGCCGGCACGAGCGGAAATACTTTCCGCTTCTTGGCCTTCTTGGCCGCCTCGGCGGCCGCCTTGGAGAGATCGGCGAAGACCGCTTCAAGGTTTAAGCCCGCGCGCGCCGGGGCGGCGGCGAGCAGCGCCAGCAGAACGAAATTCCTCACCCCAACATGATAGTCGCCGGGGAGCTCCGCCGCTTGGGCCTTCGGTCCCGGACCCGATCGGCAATCGTCCTAGGAGATATGGTGTCAGGCCTAACGGTAATGACAGTGTTTGGATCGAATACTGTCATTACCGTTAGGCCTGACACCAAATTCCAGGATGGGGAGATCAACCGATGCGGCGGAAGAGCTCGTCGAGGTCGGCCTCCTCCTGATACAGTCCGAAGCCGAAGCGCAGGCGATCGCCGCGCGCGTCCGTCAGCACGCCGAAATCCTTGGCGAGGCGCTTCGAAAGCCCCGGGGCGCCGTCGACGCGGAAGGTCAGGAAGTGTCCGGTGCGCGAGAGGTCGTCCGAGACGATCGCGGAGAGGCGGAAGGGCCCGCGGCCCTTGAGGCCCAGACGCGACAGGAACCCGCGCTGCAGGTCCCGCGCGTGCGCGTCCGATTTCTCGACGCTCAGCCCATGGAACTTCCGCCATGCCGTCACCGCGTTCCAGCGGTAAAGCCCCGACGGGTCGAAGGTCGACCCCCAGAAGCGAGCGGCCCCGGCCGCGTAGCCCACGGGCGCCGTGATCGGCTTCTGCAGGGCCGCGAAGTCGGCGAACCAGCCGGTATTGGCCGGGCGCAGGGCGCAGTTCGTGGGCACGGCGAGAAAGCAGACGCCCTCGCCCGCCTGCGCGTACTTGTACCCCCCCGCCAAATAGAAAACGCGCGGCGCGAGCCAGGACAGGTCGAGCGGGGAGGTCATGAAGGCGTGGTAGCCGTCCACGACGACGAGCGCCTTCTCCGGGGCGGCGACCGAGATCGCGAGCAAGTCGGTCTCGCCGAGGCGATGGCCGGAGTTGAAGAAGACCTGGCTCACAAAGACAAGGTCGTGGGCGCCGGTTCTCGCCGCCTCGGCGAAGCGCGCGGGGAAGGACACGAACGGCTCGACGGCGATTCGGTCCACCTTCGCGCCGTCTTCTTCGAGGCGCGCGGCCTGGCGGGCGAAGGAATGGAATTCCGAGTCGGTGGTCAATATCCTCGGAGGCCGCCCCGGCGGAAGGCAGGACAGCAGGCGCAGGACGAACTCGTGCGTGTTCGGCGCGAAGACGATATGGTCCGACGACGGCCACTTGAGCGCCTCGGCGACGGCCTTCTGCGCCGCGGGCACGACCGTGCCGAACACGTAGTCCCACTTGTCGTCGGTACGGGAGGCCGCGTCGTCCCAGCACGCCAGCACGGCGTCGCGCGTGCAGTCCGGCCACGGATGATGGCTGTGCGCGCAGAAATGGAGGCGCGTGCCGAGCGCCTTGAAGAACGCCGAGTAGTGCTTCTTCAGGCTCACGCCGCCTCGTGCGCGAAGCCGAGCGCCGCCGCGGCCGGCCTGGGGATCCTCGGCAAGGCCGAGCGCGGAATCAGGAACGTCGAAAGATTGAAGAGGTCGCCGAACACGCGATGGGAGCTGGCCGCTTTCATCAGGTACTGATGCCCCGACGAGCCGCCGGTTCCGATCTTGGTGCCGATCATACGGTGCACCATGATCGCGTGGCGCGTGCGCCACAATGCGAACTGCTCGTCGACTTCGACGAGCTTCTCGAGCAGGCGAAAGGGCTCGTGCAGGATCGGGCGGTCGCGGTAGAGCTGGATGAGCAGGGCCGAGCGCGTCGCCGCGTGCGAGAGGCGCCAGGCGCCGTCGCGCACGAGCAGCGCGTGCTTCTCAGGATCGAGCAGGCCCTCGAAGCTCTCGCGCGTGCCGGCCAGGGTCTTGAGCTCGCGCTCGAGATCCTCGGCCGAGGGCGCGCTGTCCCGGATCGTCTTCTCGTCGCGGGCGAGCATCGCGCCCACGGCCTTGCGGTACTCCCGCCAGAAATCGAAGCCGCCCAGGCGCGTGAACGGCGTGCGCTCGAGCCAGCGCTCGATGAGCGTGAACAGCGACGGCGCCGCCCCCGCCGCGAACACGAGCTTGCGGTGCGCGGGCGAAAGGCGGCGGAAGTAGGGCGTCTTCTCAAACGGCACCCGCCGCGTGTCCACGAGGCCGAGCTTTTGTTCGATAAGCCGGAACTGGAAGCTCTGGAAGCCCGACGCGGGCGTCAGCGCGTCGCGGAAGTCGAGGAAGTCGAGGGGGGTCATGGTCTCGAGAACGTGCAGCTGCTCGAGCAGGAGCTTCTGGATCTCGACGACGCGCCCGAGCCGGGCAACGGCCGCCCCGATGCGGCTCTCCTCCACGGCGCGGCCGGAGAAGTCCTCGAGCACGGAGTCGAGCTCGTGCAAAATCTGCTTGAACCACAGCTCGTAGGCCTGGTGGGTGACGATGAACAGCATTTCGTCGTGCGCGGGCCGGCCTCCCAGGTTCGACAGGGGCTTCTGCGAGCTCAACAGGGCATCGAGGCCCAGGTAGTCGCTGTAATAGACCGGCTTGCGCTTTTTCATGTGACTCCCTAATCCACGATCCGCCGCGCCTTGAGGTAGCGCTTGCGCCAATAATCGCTGTGCATGCTTTCCTGGCGCACGCCCTCGCCGGGATTAGCTTGATGAATGAAGATGCCGTTGTTGACGTAGATGGCGACGTGGCCGATCTTCCGCCCGCCTTTGGCGCCGGCGAAGAACACCAGATCGGCCATGCGCAGGCTCTTGGACGAGGCGACCTCCTCGCCCTCGATGGCCATCGCCTCGGAGTTGCGCGGCAGGGAGACGTCGTTCTCCATGAAAACCTTGCGCACGTAGTCCGAGCAGTCCTTGGGGAGCGCGCGCTTGGCGTCCTCCTCGGGCAGGTAGGTCTTGGCCGTGCGGATAAGGGCCTTCGCCAGAGGCGAAGCGGTGGGCGGAGGCGGCTCCTTGCGCCGCTCCTTGCCGCCCCCGCAGCCCGTCGCCGCGAGCAGCCCCGCGAGGATCAAAACGCTCGTTTTCATCGCGCAAATTCTACTAATTCGTGGGCCTATCGGCCCCGTTAGGGATAGGCCCTACGATCCTGTTGCGTTCCCGTCACACCGACTATACTCAAGCCATGATCCGCTCGGCCTTTCTCGTGGGACTCCTGACCTTGAGCGCCGTCGTTCCGGCGTTCGCGGCCGGGGATCCGGCCGCGGTGGCCGCCGTCGAGGCCCACCTGCGCGACGATGAAAAAGCCATGCTCGCCGCGGTCCTCGCCGACAAGGCCGCCTCCGCCGATTTCAATGCCGACGCGAAGTTCGCCGGCACGAACCCCAAGATCATGAAGCTCGTCCTCGACAAGTGGCGCGGCCGCATCGTCGCCTTCGCCGAGACCGACAGCCGCATCGTCACCCCCGATCTCGAGGGCACCTACCGGAACTACGGCACGCTGATGACGCCCCAGACCCGCGCCTACATGGTGCGCCGAATCAAGACGATGAAGGAAAGCGACCGAAACACCCTCATCGAGTACCTTGACGCGGTCGACTCCGCCCTCAGCTCCAACGCCGGCAAGCTGACCTGGTATACGAAGAAGGTCGTCGCCGGCATCTTCGACAAGTACCGGGAGGATTTGAACACCTATATCCCCGAGCCGCTCGCCCAGGGCGCCAAGGCCGCGGCCCCCGCCGCGGCCGCCTCTTTGGCCCAATTGCGCAAGGACGCCGAGCGGGTCGCCGCCGCCCCCGCGGTACCCGCCCCGGACCGCCGCCAGCCCGTCGTGACGCCGCCTTCCCGCTCCACGCACACCGTCGCCGGCTCGACCGGCACGATCCACGTCCCGCCCTCCGTCGTCGTCTCCACCTCGACCGACGCCCTCGAGCAGGCCCGCCGCGCGGCCGAGGCCGCCGAGCGCGGCGGGATCGTCTTCGACGGCGGAGGCACGACGCCTCCCGAGCTTGACGGCGTCGTCGCCGAACCGGGCGGCCACCGCACCCCGCTCGACCCGTCCACCCCCCGGGAAGGCACCCCCAATCTGATCGCCGATGTCCCCTCGCCAGTCGACCCCGATGAGCAGTTCATGTCGGACATCAAGAAGATGAAAACCGGCTCCGGCAAGCTCCAGCCTCGCCAATACCTGCCCGGCGGCCTCGGCGCCCTGATCGGCGGACTCCTGGGCTTCTTCCTCGGCGGTCCGATCGGCGCCCTGATCGGCGCGGGCGTCGGCGTCATCGCCGGCGACATCATCGGCGGCAAGCTCTTCAAGTAACGGGTATAATTCCCCCGTGACGCTCGTCGACGGCTTCGGCCGCTCCTTCCATTATCTCCGACTGTCCGTCGAGGACGCCTGCAACTTCCGCTGCAGGTACTGCCTGCCGGCCGGCTACCACAAGACCGAGGCCGACGCCCCCCTCAGCGTCGCCGAGATCGGCCGACTGACGCGCGCCTTCGCGCAGCTGGGGTTCTGGAAGGTCCGGCTGACGGGCGGAGAGCCGACGGTCCGCCAGGACATTGTCGAGATAGCGAGAACCGTGGCCGAGACCGAAGGAGTCCGGCGCGTGGCGCTGTCGACCAACGGCTACCGGCTAAAAGAGCTCGCCTCGGAGCTGAAGTCCGCGGGCGTCGCCGCCGTGAACGTGTCGGTCGACAGCCTGGATCAGGCCCGCTTCGCCGAGCTCACGGGCAAGGACAGCCTGGGCGACGTGCTGGGCGGCATCGACCGTAGCCTCGAGCTCGGGCTCGAGACGAAGCTTAACGCGGTCTTGATGAAGGGCTTCAACGACAATGAATTCGGGAGGTTCGTCGAGCAGACCCGGGAACGGCCTCTGTCGGTGCGGTTCATCGAATTGATGCCTGTCTCCGACAATATGGATTTCTTCGTCAAGCATCATCTCAAGGCCGAGGCGTTGATCGAATGGCTCGGTCAGAACGGCTGGACGGAAAGAGCGCGCGAAGAAGGAGACGGCCCGGCGCGGAACTTCGAGAAGTCGGGCCATCTCGGCTCCGTCGGCGTCATCGCGCCTTATGCCAAGGATTTTTGCGGGTCCTGCAACAGATTGAGGGTCACGAGCCGCGGAAGGTTAAGGCTGTGTCTTTTCTCCGAGGCCGATCACTCACTCCGCGCTTTCCTGCAAAATGACGACCAGGCTCCGGAACTCCAGGAGCGGGTAAAATCCCTCCTCGGTCTGAAAGAAGTTTCGCATTATCTTCCCGAAGGCAAGATGGGCAACACTAAACATTTCGCCATGATGGGGGGCTAACATGGCCGTCAACATGGCTGATGTCTCGGCTAAACAAAGGACCGAACGCCGCGCAGCGGCGGTCGGAACTCTTGTGATGAGCCGACGCGCTTTTGCGATGCTGAAATCGGGCCGTCTCCCGAAAGGCGACGCGATCAGCCTCGCCCAGGCGGCCGGCATAATGGCCGCCAAACGAACGCCGGATCTGTTGCCGTTGTGCCATCCGTTGCTGCTGGATTCAGTCGACGTTGAGATCACGCTCGACGCGAAACTCCCGGGAGCGCACGTCCGGTGCACCGCCGCGATAGCGGCGAAGACCGGGGTGGAGATGGAAGCCCTGACCGGGGCGACGGTCGCGCTTTTATGCCTGTACGATCTGTTGAAGCCCGTTGATCCGGTTCTCGACATCGTTGCCGTTCGTTTGGAGTATAAATCGGGCGGTAAAAAAGGTTTCTGGAAGCACCCGAAGACGAAAATGCCGCCGAAGGCGGCGAAGCTTCGGAGACTGGGGACGGCGGCGGTCATTACGGCGAGCGATCGGGCCTTTAAAAAAATATACAAAGACAAATCCGGACCGGCTTTGGCCTCCGGCCTTGAACGAATTGGGTTCTCGGTTAAAAAGCGCATTATAAGCCCAGACGACCAAAAGACGTTAGAGATGCATATTCGCCGCGCTGCGCGCGGCGTTAACGTCGTTGTTTTAACCGGCGGGACGGGACTCTCTGCGCGAGATGTAACCCCAGAAGCCGTTATGAATGTCTGCGACCGCCTTATTCCTGGAATTGGAGAGACCTTGCGGTCCTCTGGCGGTCCTCTTACTGCGCCCCTCTCTCGTTCGGTCGCCGGGCAGCTTGGGAAGTGCGTGATCGTCGCGTTGCCCGGAAGCCCTGGCGGGGTGCGCGACGGTTTATGCGTATTAGAAAATTTATTGCCTCACGCGATTTCCATCGCCTCCGGCGGAAAACATTAATGATCTCGTACGCCGAGGCCCGCCGCCTTATCTCTCAAACGGCCCTCGCGCGTCCGCCTCTTCCCGAAGAAACGGTCCCCCTTTCCCAATCCTTCGGCCGCGTCTCGGCCGCTGAATTATTCGGTCGCGAGCCCATTCCCCCTTTCGACAACTCCTCCATGGACGGCTACGCCCTCGCTTCCCTGCGTGCCCGCGGCGCCACCGAATCTCCCCTCACCATGCCGGTCTTAGGCACGATTCTCGCCGGAGATCCACCCCGCTGCCAGGCCGAAGCCGGCGCCTGGAAGATCATGACGGGAGCCCCTATCCCCGCCGGCTGCGACGCCGTCATTCCCGTGGAGCAGACCCGTTCTCTCGACGGCGGCCGTGCCGTCGAAATTTCAAAGACCCCGCACGAAGGCGATTATATTAGGAAGATCGGACAGGACTTCGCCCCCGGCGCCCAGATCTGCCCCTCCGGCACCGTCCTCACTCCCCGGCACCTCATGGCCCTCGCCGCCGTCGGTGTTCCCCAGGTCCAGGCCCGTCGCCGTCCCCGCGTCGCCCTCATCGCCACCGGCAAGGAGCTTGTCACGCCCGACCAGCCCCTCCTTCCCGGCCAGATCCGCGACGCCTCCACCGCCTACATCGCCGCCGAGTGCGCGCGATTGGGATGGGAGTTCGATTTTCACGGCATCATCGCCGACGATTCGGACGCATTCTACGCGCGACTGGACCGCGTCGCGACGGAGAAGTACGACGTCGTCCTAACGACCGGAGCCGTTTCCATGGGCGACGCGGATTTCATACCGAAGATTTTAAAAGAGATGGGCGCCCGCACGATCTTCCATAAGGTCGCGATAAAACCGGGCCGTCCTATTTTATTCGCCGAATTTGAAAAGGGTCCGCTTATATTCGGGCTGCCCGGAAATCCGGTGTCCAGCGTTGTCGGCATGAGATTTTTCGTGCAGCCGTGCCTCCGTGAATTGCTGGGCCAATCCGAAGAATCCCCCATCCGTTGCCGTTTGGATAAACGAATCGATAAGCCTGAGGATCTCCGTTGCTTTTACAAAGCCAGGCGTCTCGAGCTCGGCACCGTCGAGATCCTCCCCGCTCAAGCGTCGTTCCAAATCCATTCCCTGCTCGCCGCCGACTCCTGGGCCGTTCTCCCGGAAGAGGGCGACCACATAAACTCCGGAGCCGAGGTCGACGTCTATGAAGCGTAAAATCGCGCTCTACGGCCGTTTACGCGACGCCGGTCACGGCCGTATCCTCAGCGTCGAGCTCCCGAAGTCCGTTACCTGCCGGGAAGCCCTCGCTCTCCTGAAGCCGTCATTCGGCCGCTTACTGGACGGCTGCGTCCTCGCGACCGGCGACGAGGTGCTCGCCCCGGGCGACGAGCTCCCCGCGGGAACTTTGGCCCTCCTCCCTCCCGTATGCGGCGGATGATCCTCGTCACGAAAGCCCGCCTGAACCCCGCCGCTCTCGAACGGTCGGTCTCCTCCCCCAAGCACGGGGCCGTCGCGTCCTTCGTCGGCACGGTCCGCTCCGCTCACGCGGGCCGCGTCGTCAAAGCGGTCTCCTACGACTGCTTCGTGCCCTTGGCCGAGAAGGAATTGGCACGCATCAAGGCCGCCGCCGAACGCCGCTGGCCCGTGCGCGTCGCCGTCGCGCACCGCAACGGCCGCCTCAGGGTCGGGGAAGCCAGCGTGGCCATCTCCGCCGGCTCCGGCCATCGCGCCGAGGCCTTCGAAGCCTGCCGCTTCGTCATCGAGGAGATCAAGCGCCGCGTGCCCGTCTGGAAGAAGGAGCATTATACGAAGGGCGACGGCCGCTGGCTCGCCGGCTGCGCGCTCCATCGCCGCTCATGAATAATTTTTCCATGATCCGCCTCGGCGTCTTCCTGGGCCTGCTGCTCGTCTGCGCCTTGGCCGAGCGCCTGATTCCGCGGCGCGCCCCCACGGCCCCCGCGGGGACTCGCTGGTTCGCGAACCTGGGCCTCTCCGTCCTCGGCATGGCGGCGGTGCGCCTGATCCTGCCGTTCGCCGCCGTCGACGCCGCTTACCAATCCGAGGCGGCGCAATTCGGCCTCCTCAACCGCTGGTCCATTTACTTTCCGCTCAAGTTCGTCCTCTCCTTTCTCCTGCTGGACCTGACGATCTACTTCCAGCACCGCCTCTTCCACCGGTCCTCCGCGCTGTGGCGCCTTCATGCGGTCCACCACACCGACCTCGACCTCGACGCGAGCTCAGGCGTGCGTTTTCATCCCGGCGAAATTCTCCTCTCGATGGCGATCAAGATCGCCGCGGTCTCGCTTCTCGGAGCTCACTTCCTCGCGGTCGCGCTCTTCGAGATAGTTCTCAACGCGACCTCGATCTTCAACCATGCGAACCTGAACCTCGGCGCGCTCGACCGGCTCGCGCGCTTAGTAATCGTGACGCCGGACATGCACCGCGTCCACCACAGCCCCGACCGGGACGAGACCGACTCCAACTTCGGCTTCAACCTCCCTTGGTGGGACCGCCTGTTCGGTACCTACCGCGCCCAGCCCCGCGAGCCGCACGAGACCATGGCCCTGGGCCTGGCCGGCGCGCGCGACCCGAAGGATCTCGGCCTGTTCTCCTTGCTGGCGCGCCCATTTAAGAGAGCCGCGTGAAGATTCGCTGCGAGCTGACCTTCAACGGCGAGACCCGCAAGCCCTATCTCGTCTCCGGGCCGAGCGAGCCCGACGATCACCTCGCGCACCGCATCGCGGCCTTCATCCTGTTTTGGAACGACAACGCCATGGTGGACATGTCGACCAAGACCCCGGCCCTCAACGACTTCGAGTTCCTCCCCGACCTTCTCGCGGTGAACGACGCCGGCGAGGCGACGCTGTGGATCGAGTGCGGCACCGTCACGATGAACAAGCTCACCAAGGTCACGCGCCGCATGCCGCGCGCGCGCATCGTCATCATGAAGGAAACCGAGCGGTCGGCCCAGGACCTGCGCCGGGACCTCGACGACCAGTTCGACCGCCCCGAGCGCGTCGAAATCCTGGCCTGGCCCGGAAATTCCTACAAGGAGTGGGCTAAGACCGTCGGCGACACGATCGAGGCCTTCGGCGAGGCCGACGGCCGCTCGATCAACGGCGTGGTCAACGAACAGATGGTCGTCGTTGAATTTAAGACTTACTAATGGCAGGTTTGTTGCTATATCAGCAACGTGAAAATTAGTTCGCGCCACCTTTTCTTCGCCCTGGCCGCCCACGTCGGCCTTTTCCTGGGCCTGGGCCTGTACACCTTCGTTTACGCGCGCGGCTACTCCTATCTCACCGACGACCCCCGCGCCTGCGCCAACTGCCACGTCATGAAGGAGCAGTACGACGGCTGGGTCAAGGCGCCCCATCGAAACGTCGCGGCCTGCAACGACTGCCACACCCCGCACGATCTCATCGGGAAATACACGATCAAGGCCAAAAACGGATTTTGGCACTCGTACTATTTCACCACCCAGACCTTTAAGGAACCGATCGAAATCACGCCGACCGACCGCCGGATCGCGCTCGACAACTGCCGGCGCTGCCACGCGCCGATCGTCGACGCCATCGACGGCCCGCATAACAACACGAAGAGGCTCGACTGCCTGCGCTGCCATCAGGGCGTCGGCCACTGAGGGGATACCATGGAAAAGCACAGCAAGGCGTATAAGACGCTGGCGGCCGGAGTGGCCATCGCCGCCGTCGCGTCCATCGCGGGCCTGGCCCTGCTCGTCAACATTTTCGAACGCAAGCAGGAGGCGAAGAATCCGTTCTTCCGCGTCGTGGAGCTCGACGACGCCGTCGAAGATCCCGCGGTCTGGGGCAAGAACTTCCCCCTCCAGTACGACGGCTACAAGCGCACCGTGGACATGAAGCGCACGCGCTTCGGCGGCTCCGAGGCCGTGCCCCGCACGCCGACCGACGCCGACCCGCGCTCGCTCGTCGCGCAGTCGCGCATCGAGGAGGACCCGCGCCTGAAGACGATGTGGGCCGGCTATGCCTTTTCCAAGGACTTCCGCGAGGAGCGCGGCCACGCGTTCATGCTCGATGACCAGACCTTCACCGAGCGCCAGCGCGTCGTCCAGCAGCCCGGCACCTGCATGCACTGCCACGCGTCCGTCTATGTTCCGTACAAGAAGCTCGGCGACGGGGACCTGACCAAGGGCTTCGAGAAGATGAACAAGATGCCATACCAGGAGGCGCGCAAGCTCGTCGAGCATCCCGTCTCCTGCATCGACTGCCACGATCCGAAGACGATGGAGCTGCGCGTCACCCGCCCCGGCTTCCTTGAAGGCATCCGCAATCTCAAGGCCGCCGAGGGCGTCAAGGACTACGATCCCAACAAGACGGCCACCCGCCAGGAGATGCGCTCCTTCGTCTGCGGGCAGTGCCACGTTGAGTATTACTTTAAAGGCCCGGAAAAGCGCCTAGTCTACCCCTGGCACAACGGCCTGAAGGTCGAGAACATCCTCGCGTACTACGAAAAAGAGGGCTACAAAGACTGGACGCACAAAATCTCGAGCGCGCCGGTGCTGAAGGCGCAGCATCCCGAGTTCGAGCTGTGGAGCCAGGGCATCCACGCGCGCTCGGGCGTCTCCTGCGCCGACTGCCACATGCCCTACACCCGCGTCGGCGCGCTGAAGATCAGCGACCACCATGTGCGCAGCCCGATGCTCAACATCAACCGCGCCTGCCAGACCTGCCACCACATCCCCGAGGCGGAGCTCAAGGCGCGCGTCGAGAACATCCAGGAGGCCACCTTCAAGCTGCGCAACCGCGCGATGGACGCCGTCGTCGATCTGATCGCCGACATCGAGAAGGCCCAGAAGGCCGGCAAGCCCGAGGCCCTGCTGGCCCGCGCCCGCGGGCACCAGCGCACGGCGCAGTTCAAGCTCGACTTCATCGAGGCCGAGAACTCCACGGGCTTCCACGCCCCGCAGGAGGCGGCGCGCATACTCGCCGAGTCCGTCGATGAGGCGCGCCTCGGCCAGGTGGTCCTGCGCGACCCCGGCTACAAGCCCACTCTCACCAGGCTGGATAAGTAAGCGGCCGGGGCTAAATGGCTCGTCGGGCTTAGGAGATACTAGGGTAGAATTTCTACATGGACCTCCCCTCCCTCGCCCTGGCCATGGGCGTCGCCTGGACCCCCGTCGCCGTGACCGTTCCCAATGGAGTCTTCGTTTCTCCCCTTACCGCCTCGGGCGCCGTATACGACGGCTCCGGCGCGGCGCGAACCTGGGACGAGGCCGCGGCCGATCTAGCGACCGGGCGCATCGTCGCGGTGGGAGAGTCTCACGATTCCGCCGAGGACCACAAGGTCCAGGCCGAGGTTCTCGCCGCGCTCGCCGCGCGCCTGCCCAATGTCGCGGTGGCCTTCGAGATGGTGGGACACGAGGACCAGGCCGTGCTCGACGCCTACATGTCGGGCGCGACCACCGAAAAGGATTTCGCCGCCTGGTGGAAAATCAACTGGGGCTACGACTTCGCGATTTATAAGCCGATCTTCGACGCCGCCAAAGCCGCGGCCGTGCCCGCCTACGGCCTCAACGCGCCGCGCGAGGTGATCAAGGCCGTCGGCAAGAAAGGCCTCGCGGGCCTCACTCCCGCCGAGCGCGCGCGCCTGCCCGCCTCCGTCGTCGAAAGCTCCGACGCGCGCTACCGCAAGTACGTGCTTGACTCGGTGTCCGGCCACGGCGCGCCGCCCGCCGCCGTCGCGCGCATGATCGAGGCCATGGCCGCCTGGAACGAGACCATGGGCGAGAAGGCCGCCGCGCTCGCCGCTCAAGGCCGCGTCGTGGTCGTCATCGCGGGACAGGGCCACGTCTACTACAAGGCCGGCATCCTCGAAAGCGCCGCCCGCCGCGGCGCCGGCCCCACGAAGGTCCTCCTCCCCTGGTCCGCCGCTCCCCAACCCGATGAGCTGGCCCTCGCCGATTGGTTCAGGATACCTTGATGATCAAAACGGCGGCCCTCGTCCTGGCCGCCGGGCTCAGCCAGACCGCCTACGCCGCGGTGGTGTCCGTGCCTTCCTCGCCGGTTCCAGCCATTTCCGTGCGCTCCGTCGCGATTTCCGGTCTTCCAACGAATCCCCCTTCGTCGCCGTTCAATAATCCGTCTGCGTCTCTGCCTCTGTCGCCGTCCTTATCACCGCTGCCCTCTCCGTTGCCGTCGGCGCTTATACCGTCACGCGCCGTGGCTTACGCCGCCGCGACCTCCTCTTTTCCCGACGCGCCCGAGCCCCTCCACGCTGTCCGCTCCCTCAACAACTTCTGGGACGGCCTTGGAGTCTCGCCCCTCGACCTCGATGAGCCCGCCTTCGGCGCCGAAACGCTGGCTGGAATCGTCGAAGACGGCATCGGCGAAGCCGAGCGCCTCGCCCCGTGGCTCGCGACCGACGACCCCAAGATCGCCGCCGCCCTCGACCGCGCCGTGTCCCTCGCGCGCGCCACGCGCGCCGGCCGCCGCGCCCTCGACGAAGCCGAGCGGGTGCTCGCCGAGCAGGGCCGCGCTTTGCCGGTCCTCGTGATGGCCCTCGGCCGAAACTTCGGTGAGTACGACTACCTCGAGAAGACGATGCGCCTTCACAAGGACCTGTTTCGCGCGGGCCGCGAAACCGAGCTCGCCGGCACGATCGTCCACGAGCTGACCCACGTGGTCCAGCACTCCTTCGGCGTCCCCGCCAACTCCCTGGAGATGGAGATCGAGGCCCATCTCCAGGACCTGGACATGCTCGCCGAGCTCGACCTGAAGCCCCCGAAAGGCACCTTCGCCCGCCAGGCGCTCGACCTTCTGGCCAAAGGCCCGGAGAGGTTCATCGAGCTGATCCAGGCCGCCATACCAGGCGCGGTGTTCCTCGGCGGCTCGTCCCTCGAGGAAATCGAGGATCAATTGGAAGAAGATCTCGCCGACCAGCGCAAGCGCGCCAAACGCTCGAAGACCGCCGCCGGCCTCATCCCCGTCATCGAGCGCGACCTCGCCCGCCTGCGCACCCCCGAAGGCGAGGCCGCCTACCACGCGTTCTCCAAGCGCGTCCTGGCCCTCCTGCGCCGCCGCGCCGCCGACGCCCGCTGATTGGCGGCGGCGGGAAAAAATGGTACATCAAGGCATGATCAAGCTCCTCGCCGCCGCCCTGCTGGCCGCCCCGCTGCACGCCGCGCCCGCGGCGCTCGCCGTCGACAGCCCCGGAATCTGGAACCGGGCCCTCGCGCTGATCCGGCCGCAATCCGCCGAAGTCGCCCTGAACGCCCGCTTCATGCAGGGCAGCGCCTGGCTCGACGTGGACGACGCGGGCCTCGGCATCAACCTGACGGGGACTTACACGACCAACGGCGTGGTGAGATTCAGCGGCCGGGCGGGAACCGGCCTGACCTTCGAGGCGCGCCCCCTCGCCTCGGACCCGAAGCCCTACGGCTACCAATTCGTCTCGAACGCCGTCGCCGCTCGCGTCGTCCGCTTCGGCGACGGCTTCACCCTCGACGGCCGGGCGGGCGCCAAGCCCCTGTCCTGGACCATCCGCCGCGACCGCATGCCGGACAGCTGGGAGATCGTCGGCCGCGACGGCACGCGCCTGACGGCCTGGATCACGCCCACCTACGCCCAGGTGCGCGGGCGCTTCGATCCCGAGAAGATGACGCCGGAGGGCGTGGCGGCTCTGGGCGCGGCCATCGCCTTGATGTTCTCGCAGGGCCCGAACGCCGCCCCCTGAGGCCGTGAAGAAATCCGGCGAAGCGCTGACCGCGCGCGGCATCGCGCTCTTCAACGCCGGCCGCCCCGAGGCCGCCCTCAAGGATTTCGATTCCGCCTTCCGCCTCGGCGTCGACCGCCCGGACGCGCGCTACTTCGCGGCCCACGCCCAGGCCTCCCTCGGCCGCGTCCCCGAGGCGATCGAGTCCTTCACCGCCCTGACCCGCTCTCATCCCGGCTACCTGCCCGCATACCTCGACCTGGCGAGCCTCCTCCACCGGGAGGGCCGCATCCTCGACGCGGAGAAGACCCTGCGCGCCGCCCTCAAGCGCGAGCCCGGCCACGCGGAGGCGCGCCGCCGCCTGGCCGCGCTTAAGACCGGCGGCGGCGAGGCCCCCGCGGCCTTCGTCGAGCTGGCCCTTCCCGGCGGCCCGCTGCGCGTGCCCCAGCTCGGCAACCTGCCTATCGAGGTGATCGCGCTGCTGGCCGGGGTCAAGCCCGTCATCCACGCCTGGGCCGCCGAGAGCGACCTGCCCGCCTTCGACGAGCTGTGCCGCCGCCTGCGCCTCCACAAATTCGTCTTTCCGCGAGCGCGCAAGGCGCGCGGCGCCGCGCGCCTCGGCGTCCTCATCGGCCGCGACGCCGCGCTGCTCAAACGCACGGCCCGCTTCTGGGACGGCGAGCGCTTCAACCCCGGCCGCAGCCTCGGCTACCCGCCCTGCTGCACGCGCTGGTACTACACGCGCGTCGCCGCCCAAAAAGGCCGCGACCTGGTGCACACGATCCACCGCCACACCAAAAACAAGACGGCGCTGCCGTTCCTACTCAACAACGTCTTCTACCTCTACTCCCGCGTCCCTGCGGTCCAATCCGGCGCGAGGCGCCAGAAGCTCTACGCAAAAAACACCGGCCTCGACCTCGACCGCCTCAACCTGATCCCGTGGCACCCCTGCTCGTACCGCTGCGCACCGAGCCTGAAGAAGGCCGCGGCGATCTGGAAGACCGCAAAAAAGGTCGCGCCCGATTTGGCCGACGCCCTGCGCGCCTGCCTGGGACGCCCCGTCGTATTTTGGGACTGGAGCCGCTTCGCGGTGCTCAAGCGCGTAAATTCCGTCGCGGACGGCGTGACCTATGCCGCGGTCGAGCCTCCCTTCTCTTTGCTCGAGCCGCGCTCACTATTGCGGCTCAAGGGCGCAGACCGCGTCCGCGAAACTCCCAAGGGCCTGGAGCTCTGGAAGGGATCGCGACGGTTAGGCCCGCTCGGCGGCACCCCCGCGCCAATCCTCCTCGATTTTATCGGGCCTTGAGCACCAGCCACAGGGCGCGCTCCGGCCCGCCCAAAACCGCGTCCTTGCCGTCGTAGCCGTACACCGCCTCCACGCGCAGCGGTGACTTCTCCAAAAGCGCCTCGATCTCCGCCGCGCTGTAGGAGCGCAGGTCGTACGACGACTCGAGAACCTCTTCCGTTTTTCCTTTCGGCACGGTCACGAAGTTGATGATCCGCTCCCGCCGCGTTTCAGGCTCGGCGGGTATGCTCATCACGACGTGCTTCGCCCGGCGCCCGCCCTGGCGGCACTCCCACACTTCCTCGTCGGGCTCGTCCTGGCCGTAGATCGACAAATCCAGCCCCAGAATGAAAATTCCGCCCGGCTCGAGCGCTCCCGCCATCAGCCGAAGATGCGCCAGCGCCTCGCGCTCGCTCATCAGGTGCCGAAAGGTCGAGAGCACGTTTAGGATCAGCCCGAACTTCCGCGTGGGCCGATACGCCGTCATTTCCCCGCGCGCGATCTTGGCCCGCTTGCCCCAGCCCGCCAGACGCTTGCGCGTGAACGCGAGCATCCCGCCCGCCGCGTCGTAGCCTTCCACCGTCCAGCCCCGGCGCAGCAGCCCCGCGAGGTAGCGCCCAGTTCCGCACGCCGGTTCTAAAGCGGTTTTGACGCCGCAGCCGTGAATCTCGGCCAGATGCGTCAAAAGCCAGACCTCGTCGTCGGTGCCCTCGGCGTGGACCAGATCGTACAGCGCCGGATCGGCGTAGATCGAGGGGAGCCGGCTCAATTGGGCGCGGCCGTCACGCGCATCGCCGGCCCGGTGATCGCCACGCCCTCGAGGCGCAGGCTCTCGAGCAGATCGAGCAGCACCGCCTCCTGCGCGTCCATGAAGGCGTTGTAGTCCGTCCCGCGCACGTAGAACACGAGCTCGAAGCGGAGGTTCCCATCCTCCACTCCGGCCAGGTGGGCGCGATCGAGACGCGCGTCCTTGGCCTTGCCCACCGCCGAGCGCGCGTGCCCCGGCACCTTCTTGAGCACCGTGGGCGGCGTGTTCCCCGGCAGGCCGAACGCGAGCACCGACCGCCGCTCCGTCAGCTGCTGGAAGTTCTGGATCTTCGTGCCGGTCAGGGCCGAGTTCGGAAACACGAGCAGCTCCCCGTTGAGCGAGCGCACGCGCGTCGTCTTCACGCCGATGTGCTCGACCGTGCCGACGAGGTCTCCGACCTTGATCGCGTCGCCGACGACGAAGGGCTTGTCGAGATAGATCGCGACCGCGGCGAACAGGTCGCCCAGCACCGCCTGCGCGGCCAGCGCGACCGCGATCCCCGAGATTCCGAGGCCGGCGACCATCGAGGTCACGTTGAACCCGAGGCTGCTCAGCACGAACAGCAGCGCTCCGACCGCGATGAGCCCCTGCATCGCAAGGGTCACCGTCTGCGCCGTGTCGCGGTGCGTGATGTCGGGATCGGCCGCGTCCGACAGGATCATCTTCTCGACCCCGTACTTCGCGGCCGCCTGGAGCATCGTCACGACGCGATAGGCGACGAGCGCCATGACGATGATGTACAGGCCCCGGTCAAAGCGGTGATGCACCGTCAGCGGCTTCAAGGCCACGTAGAACGCGACCGCATAGCACTCCGGCTTCTTCACCTTCTCGAGCATCTCCACGATCAGGTCGTCGAGATGGGTCGCCGTCAGCCTGGCAAGGGCGCGGAGCCGGTCGATGATGATCTTGCGCGCGAGGAGGAAGCCCCCCAGCACGCCGACGAAGGTGAGCGCCGCGAGGATGTACTCCGACACGGCGTTGCCGAGGTACACGCGCGACAGGAATTCGATGTCTGGCATCGCCCCATTGTAGCCTACCCGCCCCCCGCGAGTCAGGACCCAACCCCACCGGGTACCATAGGACCTATTGAGCGCGGCCAACACCCGCACATGACCATGCGCATAGAACCCTTCCTCCTATAGGCGCTACACTGTCCTTATGATGACTCTCGTTTCCCTCGACGGTTCCCGCCGCAAGCTCGTCGCCTCCGTGATCGCGCAGGTGATCTCCCCCGCTCAGCTGACCATGGCTCACGAGCTCATGGCCGCCGAAAAGCCCGGCCGCTCCGCGCCTCAGCCCGAGGAGATCCTGTTCTGGCTCCGCCTGAACATGCCCGCCGCCGCCGAGCGCGTCGACGCGATCCTCCACCCCGCCGACTAGCTATAATAGGAACGCAATGTTCCTGCTCCTGGGCCTGGTCGGCGCCGTCTTTTTCGTCCTCTACAAGCGCTCGACGCAGATCATCACCGTCGAAACCAGGTTCACCGCCCCGGCCTCGCGGGGCGTCGATTTCAGCAGCCTCCTCGGCTCCATCCAGCAGGCCGCCGAAAAAGCGGCCCAGGCCGAAGGCGCCCGGCTTGAGACCTCCGGCCTCCCCGCCATCCGCGCCATGGTCCGCAATCAGCAGTTCGTCGCCGCCATCCAGCGCTATCAGCAGGTCTACGGCGTCGACGCGCGCGCCGCGAAGAAGGCCATCGACGGGATGATGCGGGAGGGGTAGTTTCTGTCGTTTCCGCCGTGCTATAATAGTAGTCCGTTCACACATTGAACAAGGAGATCCAATGCCCACCGCCACCGCCATGAAAAACGATTACAAGGTCAAAGACATCACGCTCGCCGACTGGGGCCGAAAGGAAATCACCATCGCCGAGAACGAGATGCCCGGCCTCATGGCGCTTCGCGCTGAGTACAAGGGCAAGCTCCCCCTCAAAGGCGCCCGCATCGCCGGCTGTCTGCACATGACGATCCAGACGGCCGTCCTGATCGAGACCCTCCTCGACCTCGGCGCCGAAGTGCGCTGGTCCTCGTGCAACATCTTCTCCACGCAGGATCACGCCGCCGCCGCCATCGCGAAGGCCGGCAAGTGCGCCGTGTTCGCGTGGAAGGGCCTCTCCGAGAAGGACTTCGACTGGTGCATCGAGCAAACCCTGAACTTCCCCTCGGGCCAGCCCCTCAACATGATCCTCGACGACGGCGGCGACCTGACGAACATGGTGTTCGACAAGTTCCCCAAGCTCGCCAACGACATCGTCGGCCTCTCCGAAGAGACCACGACGGGCGTTCATCGCCTCATCCAGCGCATGGCCGCGGGCACGCTCCTGACCCCGGCGATCAACATCAACGACTCGTGCACCAAGTCCAAGTTCGACAACCTGTACGGCTGCCGTGAGTCGCTGCTCGACGGCATCAAGCGCGCCACCGACGTCATGGTCGCGGGCAAGATCGCGGTCGTGGCCGGCTACGGCGACGTGGGCAAGGGCTGCGCGCAGTCTCTGCGCGGCCAGGGCGCTCGCGTCCTCATCACCGAGATCGACCCGATCAACGCCCTCCAGGCGTGCATGGAAGGCTATGAGGTCGTGACCATGGACGACGCGGCCGCTCAGGGCGACATCTTCGTCACCGCCACGGGCTGCAAGGACGTAATATTGAGAAAGCACCTCGACGCGATGAAGAACCAGGCGATCGTCTGCAACATCGGGCACTTCGACCTCGAGATCGACATCGCCTCCATGACCTCGGACAAGACGCTCAAGAAGACGGAGATCAAGCCGCAGGTGGACCAGTTCGTCTGGCCCTCCGGCAAGGTCGTGACGGTTTTGGCCGAGGGCCGCTTGGTCAACCTCGGCTGCGCGACGGGTCACCCGTCGTTCGTCATGAGCTGCTCGTTCACGAACCAGGTCATGGCGCAGCTCGAGCTGTGGAACAACAAGGGCAACGGCAAGTACAAGAAGCAGGTGTACCTGCTGCCCAAGGCGCTCGACGAGAAGGTCGCGATGCTCCACCTCGGCAAGCTGGGAGCGAAGCTCACCAAGCTGACGAAGGGGCAGGCCGATTATCTCGGGATCTCGGCGGAAGGGCCGTTCAAGCCCGAGAACTACCGCTACTAAGCCTTAAGACGTTCGAAAATGAGACCCCGGCAGCCATCCCTGCCGGGGTCTCTGTTTCGTAGAATGACTCAGTGAAACGCCCCTCCCCCCTCCGCCGCCTCCTCAAATACACCGATTCGCACCACGCCACCATCTGGCAAGCCTCCGCCTACTCCGTGATCAACAAGATCATGGACATCGCTCCGGAGATCCTCATCGGCGTCGCCGTGGACCTGGTCTCCGGAAATCGCGTGCCTCTGCTGGCGTTCCTCGGCCCCGTGCATCCGTTCATCGGGCTGCAGTGGCTGGCCGGGCTGACCTTGGCCATCTGGGTGCTTGAGTCCACCTTCGAGTATCTCTACGAGGTGCGCTGGCGCGGCCTCGCCCAAACCGTCCAACACGAGCTGCGCTTGGACGCCTATGCCCATGTCCAAAAGCTCGACATGGCGTTCTTCGAGGACCGCTCGACCGGCGCCCTGACGGCGACGCTCAACGACGATGTCAACCAACTCGAGCGCTTCCTCAACGGCGGCGCGAACATGCTCATCCAGGTGCTCTCCACCGTCGTGCTGGTCGGCGCAGTGTTCTTCTACCTCGCACCGAAGGTAGCGATGCTCGCCATGGCGCCGATTCCCTTTATTCTGGCCGGCGCGTTCTACTACCAGTTCCGTGTCGAGCCCCTGTACGCCGGCGTCCGCGAGCAGGCCGCGAACATCGCCGCGCGCCTATCGAACAATATCTCCGGCATCGCGACGATCAAGAGCTACACCGCCGAGCAAAGGGAAGTCGATGCCGTCGCCCACGAAAGCCTGTCCTACACGCATGCCAACGCGAAGGCCATCAAGGTCAGCGCCGCCTTTATCCCGATTATCCGAATGGCCATCCTGGGCGGCTTTCTCGCGACCCTCGTGGTCGGCGGCAAGATGGCCTTGGAGGGCGCGATCACGGTCGGCTCGTTCTCCGTGCTCGTGTTCCTCACCCAGCGGCTCCTGTGGCCGCTGACCGGCCTCGCGGAGACCGTGGACCTCTATCAGCGCGCCATGGCGTCGACGGCGCGCGTGCTCGATCTTTTGGAAACGCCGATCACGCTCGGCCACGAGGGCAAGCCCCTGCCCCGCGCGACCGTCAAAGGCGAGATCCGCTTCGAGGGCGTCGGCTTCTCCTATCCGGGCCGCGCCCCCGCGCTCAAGGGCGTGACCCTGACCATCCCCGCCGGCACGACGGCCGCGTTCGTGGGCGCCACGGGCTCGGGCAAGACCACATTGACCAAGCTCCTGCTGCGCTTTTACGATCCGACCGAAGGACGCATCACGCTCGACGGCCAGGACATCCGCGGCTTCGACCCCAGGGAGCTCCGGCGCGCCATCGGCTTCGTCAGCCAGGATACCTTTCTCTTTCATGGCACGGCAAAAGAGAATATCGCCTACGGCGACCCCGCGAAGGACCAGCGCGCGATTGAAGGCGCCGCGAAGACCGCGGAGGCGCATGAGTTCCTGACGGCCTTGCCCCAGGGCTACGACACCGTCGTCGGCGAGAGAGGCCAGAAGCTGTCCGGCGGCCAGCGCCAGCGCCTGGCGATCGCGCGCGCCGTGCTCAAGGACCCGCCCATTCTGATCCTCGACGAGGCGACCTCGGCCGTCGACAACGAGACCGAGGCCGCCATCCAGAAGTCGCTCGACAAAATTGTCGTTGGCCGAACGACCGTGATGGTGGCCCACCGCCTGTCGACCATCGTCAAGGCGCACCGCATCTTCGTCCTGGATGACGGGAAGATCGTGGAAGAAGGCACCCACAAAGAGCTCAGCGGCCGCGCGGGTCCGTACGCCGACCTGTGGCGCGTGCAGACCGGACTCGTCGCCGCTTAAAACCGTAGGACCATTGGCGCTCCCGATAGGGGACCTTCGGCTCTATAGCCTTTCGGCGCATTCCTCATATCATTGAGCCGTGATCGTCCGGCTCGTCTTGTCGGTCCTCCTCGCGTTCGCCCCTGGGGCGCAGGCCGGCGTCATCTCCGCCCGCGTCGCCGTGGCGCCCGTCGGCATTACGGGGCTCGCACCCCTGTCCGCTCCGCAATTGGCGGCCCCCTCGCCGAGCTTCACGGCTCTCTCCGCGCCAAGCCTGCCCGTCCTCCTCGCGGCGCCGGGGCTGACGCCGGTTCTCTCGGCGATCATGGCGGCGCGCCTCACGGCGGTCCGGCCCGTTGCGGCCCTCACGGCGCGCGTTCTGCCCGCCGCGCACGCCCCCGAGCACCCGGGCGACGCGCCCACGAAGACGCGCGGGCTTCAGGTCCGCTTTGACGAGCTCAAGGCCGCCTTCGACGAGAGGAAGCCCGAGGACGGGGTCGCCGTTTCCGAGGCGACGAGCCGCGATCAACCGCGTCCAGACGCGCCTGAACGCGTCTCCGCCCCGGACGCGAACGAGCCGCCCCAGCCGCCGAGCGAGCCCGGGCGAAGGGGCCTGTTCGGTTTCTCCCGCCCCCTGACCTTCTTCCTCGTCGCCTTGGTGCTCGCCCAGGTCGGCATCGAGGCGCAGACCGCCGGGCTGCCCCCGCTGATCTCGAAAATCTTCGGCGACGTCGGCGCGGCCGCCGAGGTCGGCATGGCCGGCTCGATCGCGGATTTAGCCGGAACGATCATCGCGCCCATCGCCGCGAAGAAGCTGGGGCTCAAGCGCGCCTACGTGTTCAGCACGGGGCTGAGGGTCGTGACGGGCGGGCTGATCGCCGGCCTGCTGGCGGCGAATCTGCTGAGCCTGACGGGGCTCGTCGCCTTGTTCGCGTTGGACTACTTCCTGTACGGAATCTCGTACACCCTCGAGAAGAGCATTCCCGCCGTGATGCTGAACCAGGATCAGAACAAGCTCGAGAGGTTCAAGGCCGCGCGGCAGACCGCGATCGAGGTCGTGGCGACGATTATCCCCATCGCGACGGGCGCCGCCGTCGCCGCGTTCGGCTTTCTGCCCGCCTTGCTCGCCTTTCCCATCGCGATGACCGCGTCGATCGCCTTGGTCGCGCTGACCTTGCGTCTGCCGGCCAAGATCGCCGGCGCGGGCGCGGCGACCTTGCCGGGGCCGCAGGATGGCTCCGTGAAGACGTACCTGGCGCATCTCGGGCGCGGGGCCGTCCAGATCGCTAAGACCCCGGCGCTGCTGTTCAGCCTGCTCGCCTACTCGTTCGTGTACGCGCCGACGCCGCTCGTGTACTGGGTGCTCGCCCCCGCCTTCGCCCTGACCGTGGCCGGAGACGCCGCCCACGCGACGGCGTACGCGGGGATGATCACGGGGCTGTTCAGCCTGGGCGGAATTTTCGGTGCGCTGCTGGTGATGCGCCAGCAGAGGAAGAATCCCGACGCCGCGACGATGAGGAAGTCGATGCTGAGGTGGACCACGGCGACGGCGGGCGCCATGCTGTTCTTCGGCGCGCTGGCCTTGCCCGGCGTGGCGTGGGGCACGCTCACGCTTCCCGCGCTGGCCCTGTTCGCGTTCGGGCTCCCGCAGGTGGTGGCGAGGCTGAAGCTCGAGAGCTACTTCCAGTCGCAGGCGCCCAAGGGCGCGGTCGACGACGCGACCGCGGTGCTCGAGGGCTCGGCGGCGATCGTGATCACGGCGGCCCTGTGGTGGTTTGGCAAGATGCTCGCCGGCGCGAGCATCACGAGCGCGCTGTGGCTCGGCGCGGCCGCCGCACCCCTGATCGTCGGCCTGCTGGTCCTGACGTGGGCGCTCGCCAGGGCGTCGAAGACCTAAGCTCCCCGCTTCTTTCGGGCGGCGACGGTCTCGCCCGCGATGCCCCAGCTGTCGGCCGGGACCTCTTCCATGACGACGTGGGTCGTGGCGGGATTTTTTCCGAGGACCTCGGCGGCGAGCCTGGTGACCTCGGCGATGAAGCGGGCTTTCTGCTCGGCCGTCGGTCCGGGGGTCATTTTCACATTGATGAAGGGCATGCGCGATTTTAGCACATGGGCCCATTCGGCCCATTTCAAATATGGACCTAAAGACCTTTAGGAGTTCGCGCCCGCGATGTTCTAACATCCCCCCCTCGCCGAGGAATGCCTTCGGCCGCGCCCGGCGCGGCCGCCCTGGAGTTGCACCCATGCACGCCTCCGCATATCTCGCCGCCGTCCTCGTGTTCGCCGTTCCCACCAGCGCCCTCACCAACGCGCCCGAAACCTTGCTCGCGCTGAACGTCCTTCAATCGTTCGGCCCCAGGGGCGTCGAGTTCGCCCGCTGCTTCGACGGAAGCGCCCGTCCGGCTTTTACGAGCGTCCCCGACGCGGCGGACAAGCCCCGGCTCGTCGACTCGCGGCCGAAGCCGCTGCCGAAAGCGCCGAGCGGCCGGGGACCTTTCGTCCTCGCCATTCCTCCCGCGCCGCCCCAGCCGTTCGCGCGGACCTTCGAGCGCCTGCTGGGCACGCCCCGGGCGAGCGGCTACGACGGGCTGATTCGATCCTATTCGGATCGATTCGGCCTGGATCCCCGGCTCGTCAAATCCGTGATCGCCGCGGAGTCGGAATTCACGCCCCGCGCGAAATCGCCCGCCGGGGCGCTCGGCCTAATGCAGGTGATGCCCGCGACGGCAGGGGAGATGGGCGTGCCGGGCAGGGCGCTGTTCGAGCCGGAGGCCAACATCCGGGCGGGGACGGCGTACCTGGCGCATCTGTTCGCGCGCGCGTGGCACAAGTACCACCTGAAAGGCGTCTCGTACCGGGACGCACCGGGCTGGCTGATACAGCGCGTCGTGGCCGCCTACAACGCCGGGCCGCGCTTCCTCGCGCATCGCAGGCTGTACGCCCAGACCCGCGACTACGTGAGGAAGGTGCTTTTGTTCTACCGCTCGAAGGTCAGCGACCTCTAGTCGCCGCCGCCGCCGCCGCCGGTATCCACCATCTGCAGAACGGGGGCGCGGTGGTTGGCGAGCAGGTCGTCCACGGCCGCCAGCAGCTGACGGCGGCCGATCGGCTTCGTCAGGAAGCCGCTGCCGCCGGCGGCCAGGTTGAGCTGGTAGTCCCGAGCCTCATGCGAGGCGGTCAGGAACAGCACCGGCAGATTCTTGAGCCCCGGCGTGGCGCGCAGGCGCCGGCATAGCTCGAAGCCGTCTGCCCCGGGCAGGTGGAGATCGAGAAGGACGAGATCGGGGCCCTGAACATGCAGGGCGCCGAACAGCTCATCGCCGTTTTTGAGCGAGACGACGTCGTACTCGGGCGAGAGCCAGGCATGCAAGATGGTCAGGAAGTCCGGCTCGTCGTCCACAACGTAGATGCAGGGTTTCATACCCGCAGTATGGACCCGGGGACCCGGGATCCGCCATCAAATCCCGCTCAACAAATCGGCGACGTCTAGCGCCGGCCGTGCTTGCGGTCGCCGCGGCGGGGGGCGACCATCCGGGCGCCGCCGCCCGCGGGGCCGCTCTGCAGGAACAGGAAGCTCACCGGGAAGCCGTACTCCCGGGAGAGCGCGGGCTCCTGCGCGCGCAGGAACTCGATGAGCTCGAGCTTGCGCAGGTCCTTGGGCATGACCTCGGAGGGATCGATGTTCGGGTCGATGGCGACGTCCATCGAGAAGACGACCGCGTCGAACTTCTTGCCGATCATCGCGTCGAGCTCGGCCTTGAACTTCTTGTAGGTGCGCAGCTTATAGGCGACCTTATCCTCGAGGACCTCCTCGGGGGGCAGGCCGACGCGGGCGGACTTGGCCTCGACGACGGAGACCTTTCCGTCCGGAGCCTCGACGACGACGTCGAGCTCGGAGATGTACATGCCGTTCGCGTCGAACAGCTCGCGCCCGCTCTGCAGGATCTTGTAGCCGAGCTTGTGGTAGTGCTCGACCGTCTTCAGCTCGAGCAATAGTCCCACATAGCGCGAATAGATCACGCCCTCGTAGATCTTGGAGAGGCCTTCGCTCTCGCCGCCGAACTTCTTGACGAGGTCGTTGAGCTTGGCGCGGATCTCCGACTGCTCCCTGGGGAGCGGGGCGAGCTCGTCGAGGAACTTGAAGGAGATGCGGCCCTTGGAGCGCGCGCCGACTTCCTCGCCGCGCTTCTTGAGATGGTCCTTGATTTCCTGGTAGCCGCGGGCGTCGAAGACGAGCTCGACCTCGTCGAGCTTGCCCATCTGCTGCTCCGCCTTGCCGCCCTTGGCGAACATCCTTTCCGCGTCCTTGATGTAGCCGTCCACGCGCCGGATTCCTTCGGCGATCTCGGACTTCGGCTCCTTGGCCTTATGGAAGAACACGCGATGGGTGTGCACCGCGACCGTCTTCGCGCCGTCGTCGAGCACGCCGTCGACGAAGGTCAAAGTCTCCTCGAGATGGGTGTTAACCTGCGAAAGGCCTCGCCCCTTGGCGACGGCTTCGACGGCGGAGACCTTGGCGAGGACGTCGGAATAGGCGTCGTCCATCACGTCCAGGCTTTCCTCCAGGTCGATCTTGCCCCTGTAGAGCTCGACCATGCGGCGGACCTCGGTGTAATAGATCGCGGCGCGGTCGTTGATCTTCACGCCCTCGTCGTTGATGATATAGACGGGGGGCGCGGCCGCGCGCTCGCGCGCGCCGTCGAACATCGCGCCGCCGTTTCGGCCGCCGTGGCGGGAGGCGGCGGAGACCGAGAGCGCTTCAAGGGCGGGCGCGACGCGCTCGGCCGGGGTCGCCTTCGGCGTCTGCGCGGGCGCGGCGGCGACGGAGGCCAGCGCGGCGGGCACGACGGCGGCCGCCACGGCCGGCGCCGCGATCGCGGGCGCGGGCAGGACGGACAAGGCCGGGGTGAGCGACAGCATCGGCGCGAGCCCGAACGCCGAGGGGCCGGCGGTCGTTCCAGGAACGAAGCCCGGAGCGCCGAAGCCTCCGCCGAGCGACGGCGTGAGCGTCACGCGCGGAATGGAGGCCTGCTGGGCGGGCGCGAGCGCGGCCGCGAGGAGGACTGTCAGGAGCGCGGCGCCGACGCTTCGAGGGGTTCGGTTCATATAAGGAGCGTAGCAGGAGCGCAGCGCGACGTGTTGGGCCGTTGGGGACGTAAATCGACGCCAAGAGACCTACGCCTTGACCTGTCCCATGGCATGAGCTACGCTGTTCAAATGCGCATTATTCCAATCGCCGCTTTGCTGCTGCTGTCCGCCTGCGGCTATGTCAGCTTCGGCCGCAAGGTCTCCGACGACGAACTGCGCCTGCGCGCGGACGTGCGCGCCTACTATGACGAGGTCGTTCAGGCCTTCGCGACCGGGAACGCGGACGCGCTGACCCTTCTCTTCGACGGCGCGATCGCCAAGCCGATGACCCGCGAGCAGATCGCGGCCTGGGGCCGGAAATTCTTCGGGGAGCACGGAGCCGCGAAGTTCAAGGTCGAGTCGGTGGAGTACGAGCGGCTCGGCTACGAGAACGCGGTCGTGCTGCTGTCCTACCGCGTCGAGACGAAGGACGGCAAAGGAAGCTTCGGGGGCGTCGAGCGCGACTATCTGTCCAAGCGCGGGCGCCGCTGGGTGATCACGGCTTGGGAGCCGGTTTCGGAGAAGAAAGCCGCGCCTTGATCGCCGCCGCGAATTTTCTCGCGGCGCCGGGCTCGTGCGACAGGTACAGCGCGGGCTCGATGAGCTCGAGCTCCACGACGAGGAGTTCGCCCCCGCGACGCACGCCGTCCACGCGCGCGTAGAGGCAGGGCCGCGGCCCCGCGATCACGGCCTCGCGAGCCTGAGCCAGCAGCGCCTTCGGCGGCTCGCGGCGCTCCGTGCGGCCGCCGTGATCCTCCTGGACGCGGAAGTCCCCGGAGCGCGGCGTCTTGAGCACCGCGTGCGAGAACTCCCCGCCGAGGAAGATGAACGACCACTCCCCCTCCGAGACGATCTCAGGCAGGAAGGGCTGGACCATCGCGCCGGAATGCGCGAGCGCCGCGTCGAGAGCGGCCTGCCCGTCCGGGTCGCCGCGCTTGACCCGGCGCGTGAGGTAGGCGCCCGCCGAGACGACCGGCTTGACCACCGCCTGGTCCCAGCCTCGGGACGCGAGCAGCTCCTCGAGCCGCGCGCCGCGGCCCGGCTCGACCCAGAGCGTCGGGACGATCGCCGCGCCCGCCGCCTCGAGCGCCTTCAGATAGGATTTGTCGGCGTTTGCGCGCACGACCGGGACCGGGTTCCACAGCCGCACGCCAAGCCGCTCGAGGCGGTCCAGCCATGCGAAGAATGCCGCGGGGCTGAGATGATAGTCCCACACGGAGCGCAGGACGACCGCGTCGAATTTTTTCCAATCCACGGCCGGGTCGTCCCAGACCGCTGGAGCCGCCTCGATCCCCAGCTTCCACAGTTCGCCCAGCAGGGGGTGGTCGTCCTCCGTGAGCAGCCGGATCGCGGAGGAGGTGGCCAGGGCGACGCGGTATTCGCTCACGCAACGATCCTATAAAAGGAAATGACGCTGTAACACCAATAAATTATATTTCCATTGGTGCGATTCTATGCGCATGACGGCGCGACCACTCACGGCCCCGCGGGGGTCGACGAGCTGTTGAAGCTTCCCGGCTTCGACGGGGAGACCCTCGTTTGCCCCGTGGGCTCCGACGACAGCTCGGACTGGAAGCCCGCCCTCTCCTACCCAGTGTTCAAACGAGCGCTTCTCGAAGCGCCCTCCTCCGCCCTCTCCTCGCTCGCCCCGCTCGGCTCGGCGTCTCCGTCCCCCATGCTTCAGTCCCTGACGCCGATGGCGATGTCGATTTCTCCCTTAGCCCCGCTCGCCCCCGCGAAGGCGCCGCTCCCCGTCGAGCCGCCGAAGCCGGTCGAGCCGCCGAAAAAGAATTGCCCTTCGTGCGCCGGAGCCAATCTCGCGGCCGCCCGATTCTGCAACTCCTGCGGCGCGCGCATGGATGGAACCGTTCCGGTCGTCCCCGTGCCTCAGGCTCCCGCGCCGGCCCCTGTGCCGGCGCCCGCGCCCGCGGCCGCGCCCTTGCCCGCGCCCGCGGCGGCGCAGCCTCTCCCGCCGGCGCCCGTGACCGAGGTGCCACCGATGCCGCCCTCGCCGCCGGCGGATCCCGCGCCGTTCCCCGCCCCGGAGCCGGTGCCCGCCTTCGATCCTTTCGCGCATCTGGACCCGATGCGCACCTTCCCGACGGAGCCGGCTCCGGAGGCGCTGCCTAACTCTCCGAGCCGGCCGCTCAAGCCCGCGAAGATGGGCCAGCTCGCCGCGTTCGATGAGCCCGCGCCGCTCACCGTCCCCGATTCGCCGTCGCCGGCGCCGGCGCTGGCGCCCGACCCGGCGCCGGCCGCCGCGGCCGCGCCTCTCTGGAAGCGTCCGGCCGCGCTCGCCGCCGCCGCGGGCGCCGTCGTCGTCGCCGCCGGCCTGGCCTACGTGATGCTCGGCAAGAAGGCCCCCGCCCCGAGGGTCGCCGAATTGACGCCGGCGCTCGAGGCGCCCATGGCGCCACCGCCTATGACGGCCGAGGCGACGCCGGTCGCTGAGAAGCCTTTGTACTCCACGCCGCCGCCGACCTCCTCGCCTTCTATCCCCGATCCGCGCGCGTCCCGGCCGAAGAAGCCCGCGCTCGCGGCGGAGAAGCCCAAGCGCGCGCGCAAGCCACGCCCGGCCCGCGCGCCCAAGCCGGCGCCCGCGCCCGAGCCTGCGGCCGGCGAAGAGCCGGACGGCGGGGAAACCTTCATCGAGAGCCGCGCGCCGGAAGCCAAGCCGAAGGCCAAGGGCGCCGGCTCCGACGAGAAGGACCCGCTTCTCGAGGCCCTTCTCAGCGACGCGACCCAGGCCGACGCCGAGCCGGCCGCCGAGGGCGCCGTGAAGCCCGCCGCCAAAGCGGCGGCGAAGGCGCCGCCGGCGATCGGCCAACGCCCGGCCGCCAAGACGAGCCCGTTCACCATGCCGGGGCTGCAGCGGCCTGTCAGCGCGAGCGACCGGGCCGCCTCAGCCGCCCGCGCGCCGGCCTCCGTCCCCGATCCCGAGGCCGCGGCGCCGCAGATCGCCGGCCTCGACGCGCCGCTCGCCGAGCCCGGAAAGCCCTCGCCTCCGCCCGGCATCGAAAACGAGCCCGCCAAGGCCGCGGACCCCGGAGAGGGCGATCAATTGGCCCTCGTGCAGGTCCACGAGCAGTTCAATTTCTGCGCGCAGCTCCTCTCTCAGGCCGCCTACGGCGACCACTACGACACCTGCCTATGCAAGGACGCGCGCGAAGCCGCTCCCTACCGCGGTCGCCGCGGCTTCTACGTGACGGCCAAGAAGAAGGAGGCCGGGAGCGGGAAGCTCGAGGCGTCCGCGAAGATCCTCTCCTCGAAGATCGAGGGCGGCGTCGCCAGCGTCACCGCGCGGTGGAAGGCCGGCGCGGACGACAAGGGCCGCACCGCCGCGCAGGCCTGGAAGCTCGAAGACGGGCTCTGGTGCCAGGCGCCGTAACGGCGCGCGGTCTCTACAGGCCGGCCAAGGCGGGCTTCAGCGCGGCCTCGTCGCCGACGACGACGGTGACGAGCTTCTTAAGGTCGAGGCGGGAACGGATCGCGGCGAGCGCGGACTGCGGGGTGGCTTCCGCCAAACGCGGCTCGTACTGCGCGATGGTTTCGCGCGGATCCCGTCCGCTCTCGGCGACCGACGACAGATAGCCCGTGATTCGGTCGAGCGACGACAGCCGCATGAGGAACATGCCGCGCAGATGCCGGCGGGAATTGTCGAGCGCGGCGGCGGGGATCTCCCGTCCGCACAGCTCGCGGACTTCGGAGAGCATCTCCTCGAGCGCCGGGCGCGCGACCTCGGTGCGGCAGTCCGCCGCGGCCGACCAGACGATGCCCCGGCCGTACAGCTCGATCGACGAGTACGCGCCGTAGGTGTAGCCCCGGCGCGTGCGAAGGTTCTCGAATAGGCGCGAGTTCGCCGTGCCGCCGAGGACATGGTTGGCGAGCACCAGCGACATGTAGTCGGGATCCTTGGGGCCGGCGGCGGCCGTCTGCGCGACGATGAGGCTCGCCTGCGCGGACCCGGGACGGTTGACGATGATCGTGCGCGTAGCACCCGCGTCGGGCAGCAGCGGCGCCGAGGGCGCCTCCGTTCCGGCCTTCCAGGTCGACAGCGCGCGCTCGAGCGCGTGGACCGTCTTGTCGGGGTTCAGATCGCCGACGAGGACCAGGTGCCCGCCGCTGGGACGCAGGCGCGCGGCGTGGAAGGCGCGCATGCGCGGCGAGTCGACGGCGGCGATCTTCTTCTCGTCGGCCGCGCCGCGGCCGTACGGATGCCCCGGAAAGAGCTCGGCCCTCAGGCGCTCTTCCGAAAGGAAATGCGGCTGGGCGCGGCGGGAGATCAGGTCCTCGAGCGCGTTCTCGCGCCACAGCTCGACCTCCGCCTCGGGATAGCTGGCCGTGTTCAGCGTCTTGGCCAGCTGGTCGATGAACGGATCCAAGTTGCGCGACAGGCCCGAGGCCGACAGCTTGAGCCATTCCGCCTCGCACGAGGCGCCGAGCGACCAGCCGAGCGCGGTGTAGGCGCGCGCGACCGCGGCGGCGTCCTCGCCTTCGCGGCCCTTGAGCAGCAGCTCCTCGGAGGCCTGCGCGAGCGCCTCCTGCCCCGCGCCTTCCTGCACGCGGCCCGCGCGCAGGGCCAGGCGCGCCTCGACGAGCGGCAGGCGCTTGTCCCGCGCGAGCCAGACGGTCAGGCCGTTGGACAGGGAGACCTTCTCGATGTCGGGCGCGCGCGCGAAACGCGCGGGTCCGGGAGCCGGCGGGTGCAGGCCGGGCTTGCGCGGCTCCTCCGCGGGCGTTTCGGGCGCCTCCGGCTCGGGCGCCGGCTCTACGGGCTCGCCCGGCTCGACCTGCAGCACGATGCGGCCGCGGGATCGCAGCCAGCGCCGCGCGGCCCGCACGCAGTCGGCGCGGCCGATCTTGAGCATCGCGTCGAGGTCCTTCCAAAAGCCGTCCGGATCACCGACGAGCGCGACGTAGGAGCTCAAGGTCTGAGCGCGGTCGGCGAGCGACTGCTGGCCCTCGAGCCAGGAGCGCTCGATCTGGGTTTTGGCGCGCGCAAGCTCGTCATCCTTCGGGCCGGTCTTGCAGAAGCGATCGAGCACGACGTCCAGGCTGTCGGTCACCGCCTTGCGGCCCGCGCCGAGGCGGCCGGAGACGAAGAACGCGAGCATGTCCGGGCCGCGGGCGGCGACGTGGCTCGACCAGTAAGGGATGTGCCCGCTCGCCGACACGGCGAGGCGGTCGTCCTTGACGAGCTTCTCATGCAGCGGGCTGTCCTCGCCGCCGCCGAGGATGGTCATCACGACGGTCAGCGCCCACCAGTCGCGCGAGCCGCGCTCGGGCGTGTGCCAGCCGACGATCGTCAGCGGCGTCTTCGCGAGATGATCCTTCACGGTCTCGACGCGCTCGCCCTTGAGCCGCGGCTCATCGAGCCCGATGGGACGCGGACGCGGGCGGCGCGGAATCGGCCCAAAAAGCTTCTTGACGAGCTTGCGGACCTCCGGGACCGAGGCGTCGCCGGCCACGGCCAGAACCGCGTTGTTCGGAGCGTAGTGGCGGTCGTAGAACTTGCGGACGTCCTCGAGCGAGGCCGCGCGGATGTCCGCGGCGTCGCCGATCGTCGGGTGCGCGGTCTCCCAGCGCGTGAACGCGAGCGAGCTCATGACCGCGTCGGTGGCGCGGCGATAGGGTTGGTTCGTGTAGGTCTGGCGAAGCTCCTCGAGCACGACCTGCTTCTCGACGGCGAGCTCGCGCTCCGAGATCAGCAGACCGCGCATCCGGTCGGCCTCGGCCCACAGCACGGACTCGAGAGCGTTCGCCGGCACGACCTCGTGATAGGTCGTGTTCGTCTTCATCGTGTAGGCGTTGTCCACGCCGCCGTGCGATTCGACGAGGCGCGACACCTCGTTGGGCGCAAGGTTCGCGGTGCCCTGAAACATCAGGTGCTCAAACAGGTGAGCGAAGCCGGCTCGCCCCTTCTCCTCGTCGAGCGACCCGACCCGGTAGGTGATCGAAATCGCCGCCAGCGGCGCCGAGCGGTCTTCCTGCACGACGACGGTCAGGCCGTTGTCGAGCTTAAAAACGCTGGCGGGCAATCCCCGCCGCAGCTTCTTCTTTTTCACCGCGCACAGTGTATCAAAACGCCGCTACGGGCCGCGGAAGGTGTCAGGCCTTTCACTATTCCACTTTCAGAATCGAATGTGGAATAGTGAAAGGCCTGACACCATCTCTATCGCAGGCCGGCGGCTTGGCGGGCGAAGCGCTCGTCGATCAGGAAGGCGACGAAGCGCGCGTTGGCCGCGTCGAGCTTCGCTTTGGCCGCGGCGTTCTTCTCAGCGTCGATCAGGTCGGGCAGAGCGGCGAGCCTCTCGGCCGCGCCGATCTTATACAGCGCCATCTCGGCGCCGCCCTGGTCGGCCCAGAGCGAAATCTCATCGCTGACGGCGGCGACCTTGTCGCCGGTGAGCGGCTCGATGACGGGGAGCTTCGAGGGCTCGCCGCCGAGCTCGGTCCAGACGCGGCCGGCGATCGCGCGGCGCATGTAGGCGCGTTCGGCGCACGCGGGCATGTCCGCGAGCATCAGAGCGGCGGCCTCCTTGGCGATCAGCGCGCCGTAGACGCGCGGGTAGGCGGGCAGGGCGTCGGACAAGGTGATGGAGGTCCCGCCGTTCGAGACGACGGTCTTGGCGGCTTCGGCCTGGGTCTTCACGGTGACCTCGATGCCGCGCTCGCGCAGATAGGCGACCACCTTGCCGCCGGCCTCGGGACCGTCGTTCATCGCGACCAAAGTGCGTTCCACGGCGGCGCGGCTTTGCGCCGAGCGGGTCAGGTCATGTTCGCGCAGGGCGTTCTCGAAATCGATTTCGGCGGCGCGGTTCTGAGCGACGGCGGGAACGGCGAGGAGCAGGGCGGCGAGGGCTGCGTGTTTCAAAGGTCCTCCGGTTGAGCGTCAGGGAGATTGTACCTCGGCCGATGGTGCCAAGATAAGGGCCTTGAGGCCCAGGCCGTCCGCCAAAGGTCCCAAGTCCTCGGATTAGATTCCAGCCCGGCGCACGGAATGCTAAAATCGGCACATGAGCAAGAAGCCCAAGGCCGCCGCCCCCCGCCGCCCCACCGCGGAGCAGCTGTTCGAACGCCTGCGCGGCCGCACCAAGACCAACGCCGACGAGATGGACCGCGACATCGAACTGCAGTGCGTGAGCGAGGTGACGGTCATGATGTGCGACTCCTCCGGCTTCACGCGCCGTACTCATGAATACGGAATCCTCCACTTCCTCGCCGTCATGACCGACGTCTACGACCGCGTCGAGCCCGTCGTGCTCAAGCACGGCGGCGTCGTCATCGAGCGCGGCGCCGACAACCTCCTGGCCATCTTCGACGACACGTCCAAGGGCGTGGACGCGGCGATCGCGATGCAGCGTCTGCTCGCCGAGTTCAACGAAGGCAAGGCCGACCGCGACCAGTTCCAGCTGTGCATGGGCTTCCATCACGGCAGCATCCTGCGCCTCAAGGACGGAATCTTCGGCGACAAGGTCAACATCGCCTCGAAGATCGGCGAGGACCTCGCCTCCGCCGAGGAGATCATCGTGACCGGCGAGGTCGCCAAACGGTTGCCCCCGCGCATCAAGCGCGCCTACGCGCGATCGGTCGACCTCGGGGGCAAGACCTTCGAGCTGCACCGCGTCAAGTACTGACCGCGCCCATGCGCCCCGCGGCCGCGCTCCTGCTGCTGCTCGCCGCCTGCGGACGCGGCGGCGGTGATTCGCACAGCGAATCGGCCTGCCCGCACGACCCTTCCTTCGACCGCTCCAAGGTCGTGCGTGTGAAGGCGGAATTTCCGCCCGCCGTCCTGCGCCGCGACCTCGATCTCGACGCCCTGGCAAAGGAATCGGAGGGCTCCGGCGTAGAGGGGCGGACGCAGGGGCTGACCTTGGTCGACAGCCAGCTGACGTTTCGCACCCTCGTGAAAGCCGAGACCGTGAGGGGCCGCGCCTGCGTCTGGTTCGACCAGGTCATCGTGGACCTGACCCCCGCCTCGGTCCAGATTTTCGTGCCCCGGGAATACCCCGAGGACACCTGCGAGTACCAGGCCGTGATGGCCCACGAACGCGACCACGAGCGCGTGCACCAGGAACGGCTGACGGCGGCCGCCCAGGAGATCGAAGCGGCGCTGGCCTCGGCCCGATGGCTTCCCGCGCGGGGCAACCCTCTGGAGACCGGCGACCGCGCCTCGGTCGAGGCCGCGCTCACCGACAAGATCAAGAAGGTCGTGGCCCCCGTCTACGCGAAGTATAAGGAAGACCTGAGGCTCGCCCAAGCCGAGCTCGACCGGCCCGACCTCTATCAGTGGACCACGAAGCGCTGCTCCGGCTGGAAGTGATATATAATCGCGCCATGAAGATCATCGGAGCCCTCATCGCCGCTATCGCGGCGATCGCCCTTTATGCGGTCGGAACCTATAACGGAATCGTCGGCCGCAACGAAGCCGTGAGCACGGCCTGGGCGCAGGTCGAGAACCAGTACCAGCGCCGCGCCGACCTCGTGCCAAACCTTGTCGAGGTCGTGAAGGGCTCCGCCAAGTTCGAGAAGGACACGCTCGCCGCCGTCGTCGAGGCCCGCGCCAAGGTCGGACAGGTGACGCTCGGCAAGGGCGTGCTCGAGGATCCCGCCGCGTTCAAGAAGTTCGAGGAGGCCCAGAGCGGCCTGTCGTCGGCCCTGTCGCGCCTGATGGTCGTCGTGGAGAAGTACCCGGAGCTGCGGAGCACGCAGGGCTTCCGCGATCTGCAGGTCCAGCTCGAAGGCACCGAGAACCGCGTCGCCGTCGCGCGCATGGATTTCAACAGCGCGGCGCAGGGCTACAACACCGCGATCAAGCGCTTTCCCGGCTCGCTCGTCGCCGGCTACGGCGGCTTCAAGGAGCGCCCTTACTTCGCGGCCGCGCCCGAGGCCGCGAAGGCCCCCGCCGTCAAGTTCTAAACGCCGACGCGCTCCGGTCACAAGCCCTCAATTGATCTGGATCAACCGCGCGGGTTGACGAAAGTCCTATAGGTTACATGGGCCTTTCGGGCATCATGTGGTCATGAAGAAAAACCTCTTGGTCCTGATCGCGCTGATCGCCGCCGTTTCCGCTCGCGCCAACACTTTCGAAATCCAGGTCGAAGATTCGCTGCGCCCCTTCGTCGCCGAGGACGCGTTCGCCGGCGTCGGCGCCTGCGGCGTGCTCGACATCAAGACCATCCGCGCGATCAATCTCGACGAGGCCACCGACCTCGTCAAGCCCTGCATGGACGGCGTCATGGCGAAGTACGCGGCGAAGGCCGTCACCGAGCCCGGCTTCCTCTCGGCGCCCCAGAGCGGCCAGCCCGGCAAGGCCGGCCTCCTCGTCAAGACCGACCTGACGGAAGGCTCGAAGGGCCACCGCGACATCGTCGCCTCGATCTCCCGCCGCCAGGGCCGCCTGCTCGGCCACCTGACCAAGGTCCTGACCAAGGACGAGGTCTCGCCCACCGCGGTCAGCACGCTGCAGAAGGCGATCGACGGCTGCATGCTCCTCACCGTCGTCCGCGACGTCCGCAGCGGGACCGACTTCGTGAAGATCTACGGCGCCTGCCTGACCCGCAACCCGGACCTCAAGATCAAGGAGATCCGCGCCGCCGAGGGCCTGGCGGTCACCGTCAAGACCGACGCCACCGGCGAGCAGGTCGAGGCCTACAACGGCTTCGTGACCGTCAACGCCGGCAAGGGACCCGTCGCGGTCATGGTCGTGGCCTACGGCTCGCAGGTCTACCTGCCCTAACAAACGCTCTTCCCTCACCAGGGGAAACCACCCCCGCCGGGACCCCTCTCGGCGGGGGTTCTTATTTTTGGACCGGAAGGCCTAGACAACGAATAGGCCTTTTGGTAAGCTCCGGCAGACGCATCCTGGAGGGCACACCAAGATGAACATGACCCGCTTCGCCGCAGCGCTCGCCGTGCTCATGATCGCCGTTCCCGCATTTTCCGACGCTCCCGCCGTCGATTTCGACAAGGGCATAGACGCGTCCGCGATCCTTAAGAACGCCAAGGCTTCCGCCAAGAAAGACGCGACCGTCGTCCCGTCCCAGTACATGGGCGGCCGACGCACCGAGCGGGACTGCGTGAGCGTCTCCTTCGGCGCGAACGATAACCCCGCCTCGCACTCCTATCAGCTCCGCAGTCAGGAGTATTATGAGGAGTGCTATCAGACCGGCGATCCGCGCCACGGCGGCGGACGCCAGTGCTACGAGCGCCTGGGCCGAACCTACTACGAACGCGTCTCGGTGACGATTCAGGACCGCCAGGCCCTGCTGCCGTGGGAGCGCGACACCTTCCGCGTCTGCCTTGAAGGGCCGTGGCTCAGCCTCGACGCGATCGAGACCGCCTACGACTACCGCCGAATCTCCGGCGGCAACTACAACGGCGCCTATATCGTGGCTCCCGGCCGCAAGATCGCGCAGCGTCCCGATCCCGTCGGCGTCCTCGGAGAGCTCGACTCGGCGATGAAGCTTACGCTGAAGGACAAGTGGGCGTCCTACTACGCCGGCGAGACCATCGAGATCAAGTACGCTCTCAAGAAGCACGTGGAGAACTGGTTCGACACGCTCGTCGCCGAGGGAAGCTGGACCTCCGCCGTCGGCGAGTCCTACTCCGCGGACCTCTCGAAGAACACGTTCGAGAGCGGCAAGAAGTACTACGTCGAGTACTCGATCCGACGCGTCGGCAAGGTGTCCACGGACAAGTTCACCAAGACCCTCGAGACCAACAAGACGCCTTACGTCCGGCTCTTCCCGTCCTTGGCCTTGAACCGGTAGGACACCGGAAGGCCGCAGGCCCCGCCGGGGGAACCCGGCGGGGCCTCTTTTTTGGGAGAATAAGTGCGTGACCGCGCGCGCCCGCAACGCCGTCCTGATTCTGCTCGCGCTAGGAACCGTCGCCCCCTTCCTGCCCGCGCTGACCGCCCCGTTCCTCGAATGGGACGACGCCGCCAACCTCATTCAGAATGATTTTTGGCGGGGCTTCTCCCGCGAAAATATTCGCTGGATGCTGACCACCATGCACGGCGGTCCCTATCAGCCGTTGGCGTGGCTGAGTTTTGCCGTCGATTTCACCCTGTGGGGCGCGAATCCGACCGCCATGAGGGCGGTGAATTACGCTCTCCACTCGTCCTCTTCCGTTTTATTTTTTCTGATCGTCGAGTCGTTGTTCCAAAAAGCCGCGCCGGAGTCCTCCCCGCGCGAACGGCTCATCACCGCGCTGTTCTCCGCGCTGTTTTGGGCCGTCCATCCCCTCAGGGTCGAGTCCGTAGTCTGGATCACCGAACGCCGCGACGTCCTGTCCGTCTTTTTCTATCTCCTCGCCGTTTTTCTTTATCTCCGCACCCCCGAAAGGCCCCTGCGGCCGCTGTTCGTCTTCTGCCTCGCCGTGCTCTCCAAGGCGAGCGTCATCACCTTGCCGCTGACCTTGCTCATCCTCGACCGATGGCCTCTGCGTCGCCGCGCCTGGGCCGACAAGGTTCCTTATTTCCTCATCGCCATCGCCGCGGGCCTGGCCGGCCTCGCCGGACAGGAAAGCGCCGGCACGCTCAAAAACGCCGGCCTCGGCGAACGCCTCGCGCTTGGCGCCCACTCGCTGTGGTGGTACGCGGCCAAGACGGCCTGGCCCTCGGGCCTCTCCCCGTATCACGCGAAGCCGGCCGAATTCGCCGCCTGGGGCGCGGGGTTCGCCGTCCTGGCCGTGGCCGGCCTCGCCTGGTCGGCCCGCAGGCGCGCGCCTGCCGTTTCCGCGGCCCTCCTCCATTACGCGGCCGCTCTCGCGCCGATGGCCGGCTTCGTGCGCTTCGGACATCACCTCGTCGCCGAACGCTACTCCTATCTTCCCGGCCTCGGGCTGGCCGCGCTCGCGGGCGCGGGATTATGGGCCGCACGGCGGCGCGCCGCGCTTCGCCTGCCGGCCGCAGCCGCCGCGGTCGTCGTGATCGCGGCCTGCGCCGCCCTGACCGCACGCGGAGCCTCCTACTGGAGCGGCGACGAGTCGCTGTGGCGGCGCGCCGTCGCGACGGACCCGCGTTCAAGCTACGCGCGGGTCAATTTATCCTCGCATCTGCGCCGGGCGGGACGCGACGAAGACGCCCTGGAGCACGAACGCGCCGCGGTCGCTCTCAATCCGACGCTCGCCGAGCAGTTCAGCAACCTCGGCGCCCACGCCCTGGGGAAAAAGCAATACGCCGAGGCCGAGGCGCTCCTGCGCTCCGCGCTCGCCGTGGCACCCGGGCTCGCGACGGCGCATTATCACCTCGCCGCGGCCCTATCGGGGCAGGGCCGCGACGCGGAAGCTCTGGCCGCGCTCGAGCAAGCCGCCCGCCTCGACTTCTCCGACGCGAAGATCCTCAATAATTTGGGCGTCGCTCTCTCCCGCGCGGGCAAGCACGCGCGCGCCGAGGCGGCCCTGCGGCGGGCGGCGGAGCTGTCGCCGTCGTGGGCGGCGCCGCGTCACAATCTCGGCAACGCCCTGAGGGCCTTGGGCCGGCGCCGGGAGGCCGCCGAGGCCTACGAAAGCGCAGCGCGCCTCGACCCGGCTCTCGCCCGATGAACGCCCGCGCGCGCGTCGTCCTCCCCCTTCTCGTCGCGGCCGCCAAGTAAACAGCGCAGCAACCGGGGTCAGACCCCATTCGCTGCATTCGGGTTATCCCCAGGTTATTCACACTGTGAATAAACTTACCCAAAAGACCTAGATTGATATAGGACTTGCGGCCTATTTTGTGCTATATGGTTTTGGGACGGGCGGCGCGAGGGGTCGCGCCGAGATAGTGTGGAGGTGTTATGGTTCGAAGTCTTCTCCTGGTGACGTTGATGTCCATTTCCTCGGCGGCGTATGCCGAGCGGCGCATCGTGACGTTCCAGCCGGGCACGAGCCCGGCGCAGCGCGTGGCCCTGGCGAAAGCCGCCGGCGGCACGGTCGTTCGTGAGCTCCGCCTCATCAACGCGGTCGTCATCGAGCATCCCACGCAGGTCAGCATCGCGGAGAACAAGCTTCGCGCCCTGGCCGAGGTCAAGCGCGTGGACCTCGACCCGAAGATCAACTGGCTCAACATGGCCGACGCCCGGGGCGTCGACTTCGCCCTCCCTTCGACGAGCGGCCTTATGAAGAGCATCGAGGCCCTCAAGAAGCAGCAGGCCGAAGAGCCCGCACCGACCGCTCCCGGCACGCAGGAAACGCCGTGGGGCATCAACCGCGTCAAGGCGCCGGCCGCTTGGGCGACCTCGCGCGGCCAGGGCGTCAAGCTCGTGGTCATCGACACGGGCATCGACATGACCCACCCCGAGCTCTCGGGCATCCTCAAGGGCGGCTGGAACGCGATCTCGACCGCGGCGACCTTCAACGACGACAACGGCCACGGCACCCACTGCGCCGGCACGATCGCCGCGAAGGACGACGATAAGGGCGTGGTCGGCGTGGCGCCGGCCATCGACCTGTACGGCGTGAAGGTCCTCGACGCCAACGGCTCGGGCACCTTCGACGACGTGATCGCCGGCATGCTGTGGGCCGTCGAGAACAAGATGGAGATCGCCAGCATGAGCCTCGGGGCGAGCCAGGGCAACCAGGCCCTGGCCGACGCGGTCGAGGCGATGCGCAAGGGCGGCGTGACGCTCATCGCGGCCGCGGGCAACTCCGGACGCTCGGTCGGCTACCCGGCGGCTTACCCGGGCGCTATCGCCGTCGCGGCCTCGGACTCGGGGGACAGGCTCGCGTCGTTCTCCAGCCGCGGACCGTCCGTCGCGGCCATCGCTCCCGGGGTGAACGTCAAGTCCACCTACATGGGCGGCGGCTACGACTCGCTGTCGGGCACCTCGATGGCCACGCCGCACGTGGCCGGGCTGGCGGCGCTGTACATCGCGACTCATAAAGGCGCGACGCCGGAGCAGTCGCGCGCGGCCCTGGCGGCCGCGTCGACCAAGCTTCCGGGCGTGCCGGACATCGGCCAGGGCGCCGGCCTGCCCACCGCCGACAAGCTCGTTCGCTGAGCTTCCATTAATAGGCGCCCCCTTCGCCTTTGCGGCGAAGGGGGCGCTTTATTTTCTATGATCCTTTTCGCCATGGACCGACTGCCCCGCTTGATCGTCTCCGCCGTCATCGTGCTCGCCGCGTGCGCCGGCTCCTTCCTCCTCGCGCGCGGCACCCGCAAGCCCTTCTCCTCCGAAGCGCCCGCCCACCGCGTGCTCGGCCCCGCGGACGCGAAGGTGACCATCGTCGAGTTCTCCGACTTCGAGTGCCCCGCCTGCCGCGTCGCCGAGCCGCCGCTGCGCGCGATCCTGAAGCTCCACGACGGCAAGGTGCGCCTCGTCTTCAAGCACTTCCCCCTCGAGCGCATGCACCGCTGGGCGCGCGCGGGCGCCATCGCCGCCGAGTGCGCGGGCAAGCAGGGCAAGTTCTGGGATTTCCATCACGAGCTCTACGAGCATCAGGATCAGTGGGCGAGCGAGAAGTCGGAGGAGCACCTGGCCTCCTACGCGAAGAAGCTGAAGCTCGACAACGCCGCCTGGCTCGCCTGCCGCAAGGATCCCGCCGTGAATGAGGCCGTCAGCGCCGACCAGAAGGACGGCCTCAACGCCTGGGTCGGCTCGACCCCGACCTTCTTCATCAACGGCAAGCGCTTCGCCGGCGCGATGCAGCTGTCCGAACGGGGCTCGCGCTGGGTCGAGAAGGAGCTGAAGAAATGAGCGCCAAGATCCCTCCCTTCGCGGGCGTCGCCGCGCGCGTCATCGTCGGCGCGGTCCTCGTCTACGCGGGTGCTACGAAGGCGGCCGCCCCGCCCGAGGAGTTCGCGATCGTGATCGGCTCCTACGACGTCCTGTCCCGGGACATGGTCCTGACCGTCGCGACCTTCCTGCCCTGGGTCGAGCTCCTGGTCGGCTGGTCCCTGATCCTCGGCCTGAAGCTGCGCGTCGCCGCCGCCTCGGCCGGCGCCCTCTTCGCCGTGTTCTTGTTCTCGCTCGTGAGCGTCAAGGCGAAAGGCATCGAGCTTCCCAACTGCGGCTGCTTCGGCGACGGCATCCACCTGACCCTGACGCAAGGCCTCCTCTTCGACGCGGTCCTCGCCGCGCTGTGCTGGGTGGCCTGGACCACGGCGCCCTCCGCCTGGAGCCTGGACAACTGGGCGGAAGGCGGTTATACTGGGCCCACGAATGACAAGCGTTAAAAAGCGCGTCCTCGCCGTCGACGATGACGCGTCCGTCTGCGAATTTTACGATCATGCCCTGCGCCTGATCGGCTACGACGTGGAGTGCGCGCCGAGCGCCGCCAAGGCCCGCGACGCCCTGGCCAAGCGCCGCCCCGACATCATCCTCATGGACATCATGATGCCCGAGCAGGACGGCATCAGCTTCACGCGCGAGCTGCGCGCCGACGAGAAAACCTCGGACATTCCGATCATCGTGATCTCGGGCCTGGCCGACGCGGGCACCCTCAACGACGCCCTGCTGTTCGGCGCGGTGGACTACATGGTCAAGCCCATCGAGATCGACACTCTCAAGGGCAAGATCGAGCGCACCTTCGCCGCCCTCGAGCGCCGCAAGAAGACCCCCTAGGCCGGGACCCTTCGGGCCCGGCACAGGCGCGTCAGCGGAAATCCTCTTAGCGCCTAGGCCTTTTTCGCGGTAAGTATTGTTATTGCGCCTGGGTCCTTTGGCCCCCCCGCAGTCAGGACCTACGCCCCTGTATGAGCGGCCGTAATCCTGTTAAATTAGCGATATGCCTCACATCATCCAGCGAGCCCAAGGGCCGCTGATCGCGCTTTCGACGGACTTCATCCGGGTCAAGGAGTATTTCGAGGCCATCGTGGCCTCCTCCGGCGACCTGATCTGCACCACCGACGTCACGGGACGCGTGATCTATTTCTCGCCGGGCGCCGAGGCCATGCTGGGCGTCACCGCGGCGATGGTCTCCGGCCGTCCCGCCCACGATTTCTACGTCGACGGCCGGACCGAGGCGGAGAACCTGATGAAGCTGCTGCGCGCGAGCCCCGACGGCCGCGTGCACAATCACCAGACGAAGATGAAGGCCTCCGGCGGCCGGATCCTCCATGTCAGCCTTTCGATCTCCTACCTTAAAGACTCCCGCGGCCGCGTGATCGGCACGCTCGGCATCGCCAAGGACATCAGCGACCGCGTCGAGCTCGAGCGCCGCCTGCGCGAGATGACCCGCACCGACGACCTGACCGGCCTGTACAATCAGCGCCACTTTCACGACCGCCTGCGCGAGGAGGCCGCCCGCTCTCGCCGCCAGGGCGACCCGCTCTCCATGATCGTGTTCGATCTCGACGGCTTCAAGCAGGTCAACGATAAGCGCGGCCATCTCGAGGGCGACCGCATCCTCAAGGATTTCGCGGCCGCCATCGGAGACAGCGTGCGCCGCGAGGTGGACTTAAGCTTCCGCTACGGCGGCGACGAGTTCGTCCTGCTTCTGCCGGGCACGACCGCGAGCCGGGGCAAGACCGTCGCGCGCCGCATCGTCAAGACCGCCGCGCCCCTGGCCAAGGACGGCGTCACCGCGAGCTGGGGCGTGGCACAGCTGCCCGCCTCGGGCGACGCCTCCGAGTTCGTCCGCGCCGCCGACTCCGCGATGTTCAAGATGAAGTCGGGCAAGGCGGGCGTGCGCCGCCGCGGCACCGACCTCGCCCGCGCCTACGCCTCCCAGGGCCGCGGCTCCCGCCGCGTCTAGGCCGTCACAAAACAGCGACACAACGGTCACGGATCGTCAATTCCTCGCGCCCGGCCTCGTTGATAAAATCTTTACGAGCCCGCAACATGAGCATCTCGCGCCAATGGAGCCGGATTCCATGAGCCCCACCGAGTCGGCGGTCCGTCGCCGCGGAGGGGAGATCTTCCGCGACCTGCTCGAAGCCGTCCGGCGCGCGACGAACAAGGTCTTTCTCATCCTGATGCCCGCGCAGTGGCTCTGCGCGATCCTGCTGGCCCGATGGATCTCGCCCCATGATCACCTGCTCGCCGCCGTAATCCTCGGAGGGGCGATCACGCTGCCGCCCGTCTGCCTCGCGTGGAAGCGGTCGAGCTCGGCGCAGACCCGGCATGCCGTGGCCGTCGGCCAGATGCTCATGTCGGCGCTCCTCATCCACCTGTCCGACCACCGCATCGAAACCCATTTTCACATCTTCGGCTCGCTGGCGATCCTGGCGTTCTACAGGGATTCGGCCGTGATGCTCACCGCGGTGCTCATCGCGGTCGCGGTGGCCCTGGCGCGGCCCCTGGGCATCGTGGAGCACGCGGGCTGGGTGATGTTCGAGACCCTGCCCTTGATGTATCTGATCCGCCAGAGCCAAGCGGAGGTGCGCGAGCGCGCGGACCGGCAGGCGGAGTTCGAGCTGCTCAGCCGGGAGTTCGAGGTCAAGGTCGCGGAACGCACGCGCCAGCTGCAAGAGGCGAACGAGCGCGCCGCCGCCGACCGGGAGGCGGCGAAGGAGATCGAGCTGATGAAGGAGCGCCACCACCTCCACAACCAGTTCCTCGCCAACGTCTCCCACGACCTGCGCACGCCGATCACCGCGATCAAGGGCTATGCCGAGACGCTGCGCCAGGGCGGGCTCGAAGACACGAAGCGCCGCATGAGCTTCATCCGCACGATCGAGAAGAACGCGGAGCGCCTGAGCGTGCTCGTCGAGAACATGCTCGATCTCACGATGCTCGACGGGCTCAAGGTCCAGCCTCTGCCGGCCGTGATCCCGCTGTCGGACTGCCTCACGGAGCTGGCCGACGACTTCGGCCCGCAGGCGCGGCGCAAGCTCGTCCGGATCGAGGTCCGCGCGGCGGAGCAGCTGAACGTCCGGGCCGACGCCGGCCACGTGTGGCAGGTCCTGCAGAACCTGCTCAGCAACGCCGTCAAGTTCAGCCCGCGCGGAGGCGCGATCTCGGTGGCGGCCCGCCGCGACGGTGAGCGCATCGAGATCCTGGTCTCCGATGAGGGGCCCGGCGTTCCCCCGGACGAGCTCGAGCTGATCTTCAAGCGCTTCCACAGCGACGCGCGCGGACACAAGATGAGCGAAGGCTCGGGGCTCGGCCTGGCGATCGCGAGGACCCTCGCCGAGCTCAACGGCGGAACCCTCGCCGCGCACCGCGCCGAGGGCAAGGGCGCCCACTTCACTTTCGCCCTTCCAGCCGCGCCGCCGCCGCTGTCCCTGCCCCTGGCGCTGCCGTACAACTAGCGCCGCGAAAAGCTATCATGGGCCGCATGGCCCGCGTGCTCATCATCGACGACGACTTCGAGATCGTCTCCATCCTGACCGAGATCCTCAAGGTCGACGGCCACGAGATCTCCTCGGCGGGCGAGCCCGTCGCGGGCATGCAGGCGGCCCGCAAGGTCAAGCCCGAACTGATCATCCTCGACTACCATATGCCGGGCAACACCGGGTCCCATCTGTTCGAGTCGCTGCGGCGCAACAACGCCACGAAGACCACCCCGATCCTGTTCATGAGCGGCGAGGCCAACCCCGACCAGATCATGAGCGAGGTGTCGGACTCGGCCGGGGCGCGCTTCCTGCCCAAGCCGGTCAAGCTCGAGGAATTTCGCCGCACCATCCGCGAGATGCTCGCGGGAGCCAAGGAGGCCTGACGAACATGGGCAAGCTCATCCTCGTCCGCCACGGACAGTCGCAGTGGAACCTGGAGAACCGCTTCACGGGCTGGGTGGACGTTCCGATCACCCCCCTCGGAGAGCAGGAGGCGCACCGCGCCGGCGCCGAGCTCAAGGGCATCAAGTTCGACGTCGGCTTCGTGTCCGAGCTCCAGCGCGCGAACCAGACGCTGAAGGTCATATTAGAGGATATCGGCCAGACCGCTCTACCGGTCAAAAAAGACGCGGCGCTCAACGAACGGCATTACGGCGATCTGCAAGGCCTCGACAAGACCGAAACCGCGAAGAAGTACGGCGACGCGCAGGTGCACATCTGGCGGCGCTCCTTCGACGTCAAGCCGCCCAACGGCGAGAGCCTCAAGGACACCGCGGACCGGACCTTGCCCTATTTCCGCAAGTTCATCCTGCCCGCCGCGATGGCCGGGCAGAACGTGCTGGTCTCGGCTCATGGGAACTCCCTGCGCGCGATCATCATGGACCTCGAGAAGCTCTCCCCCGATCAGATCATGAAGGTCGAGATCGCCACGTGCCGCCCGATCTACTACGACATCGGCCCGAAGGGCGAGGTCCTCAACAAGGCCGTCTCCGCCGCAAGCTGAACCGGCGCCGCGATTTTTGTATCATAGCGGCATGAAGAAACTCCTTTTCACCGTGCTCGCCGCGGTCCTGATCTCCGCCTGCACCTCGCCCCAGACGAAGAAGAAGAACGGCGGCAAGGACGGAAAGACGGGGACGGCCGCCGGCGAAAATGTCGAGGCCGCGCCCCTGCCTCCAGGCGCGGAGGTCATCGAGGCCAGCTTGCAGGGCGCCGGCTTCGACGCCGACCCCGACATCCAGCCCGTCCGCTTCGATTACGACAGCGCCCAGCTCTCGCCCGAGGCGCTCGACGTGCTCAAGGCCAACGCGGGCATCATGAAGACCCGAAGGAACTCCGAGTTCCTCGTCGCCGGCCATTGCGACGAACGCGGCACCATCGCCTACAACCTGGCCCTCGGCCAGAAGCGCGCTAAAGAGGTCCGGGATTACTACATGCGCCTCGGCGTGGACGGCCGCCGCATCGCCACGATCTCCTTCGGCAAGGAGCAGCAGTCCTGCGCCGAAGCGACCGAGGGCTGTTGGTCCAAGAACCGCCGCGCCATCACCGGAATTCGCCCCAAGGCCGGCACGGCCTCTAAATGAGCCCCCGGCCGGCCGCGGGCCTCGCCCTCGCGGCGCTGTGCTTTTCTTCCTGCGTCGCCACGCAGCGGGACATGCTCGATCTGTCGCAGCAGTCCGAGGAAGTGAAGACGCAGGTCGAGGAGCTCAAGAAGACGGTCGGCTCGCTCCAGGCCAACCAGGCCGACCTGTCCGTCTCGATTAAGCAGCTCCGCGAGGAGCTCACCGCCTACACCGAGACCGTGAAGTCCTCCCAGGGCGACATGAGCAAGCTTTCGAGCAAGCTCGACGAGCTCGGCGCCCAGATCTCCGGCAAGGTCGCGGCGCTCGGGCAAACCATCAGCAAGGTCCAGGCCGAAGGCTTGGTCGAGCAGAAGGCGGCGCTCGCCGAGGCGCAGCGCGACAGCGCGACGGACGTGTTCTACACCGCCGAGAAGCGCCTCCAGGCCAAGGATTACTCCCAGGCCGCGAAGGGCTTCGAGCAGTATCTCCGCGACTTCCCGAAAGGCGACCTGCTCGACGTGGCGACCTACGACCTCGGCCTCGCCTATTTCGGCCTGAAGCAGTGGGAAAAGTCGGGGCGGCAGTTCGCCCTCGTCCTTGATAAGTACCCCAAGAGCGGACAGACGCCGGGCGCGCGGCTTCACTATGCGCTGGCGCTCATCAATCTCAAGAAGGGCGGCGACGAGGCCCGGGCGTACCTCGAGTCCGTCCAGGCCGATTTCCCCAAGAGCCCCGAGGCCAAGGAGGCCGCCGCCGTACTCAAGCGCCTGTCCAAGCCCAAGCCATGATATTCTCCTGGCTCCTGGCCCTGCTCCTCTCGATTCCCGCCGCGGCCCAGACCGAGGTCAAGCTCGCCCTGGCGGGCTCCGCCGGCCAGCCGAACCCCGGGCTGGCTCTGCCTCCGTTCGAGGCCGAGGATCCCAAGATCGGCGCCGACGCCCTGCTCGCCAAGGAGCTGCGCGAGATCGTGCGCCAGGACCTGATGCTCTCCCGCCGCTTCGAGGTCAAGGACGAGGACAACGCCTCCGAGCCGGCGAAGGGCGCGACCTGGCGGGTGGGCGCCAAGGTTTCCAAGAACGCCGAAAAGCTCGCCGTCCGCATAAAGCTCGCGAACGCCGAAGGCGGCCGCGAGACCGTGTTCGAGCGCTTCTACCGGCAGGACGCCGCGTGGACGCGCGCGCTCGCCCACCGGATCGCGGACGATATCGTCAAGGCCGCGACCGGCCGCGACGGAATCGCGCGCACGCGCATCGCCTTCGCCAACAACCGCACCGGGCACAAGGAAATCTGGGTGATGGACTACGATGGGGACGCGGTCAAGCGCCTGACCGACGGCCGGTCGATCTCCCTGCTGCCTCGCTTTTCCCCCGACGGACGAACCCTCGCGTATACGAGCTACAAGGACGGCAACCCCGACCTCTGGTTCCTCGATCTGGAGACGGGCCATTCCCGTGTTTTTTCGAGCGAGCAGGGCCTCAACATCGCCGGCGGCTATTCGCCCGACGGGACGAAAATCCTGATGACCCTCTCACGAGGCAAAAGCCCCAACCTCTATCTGAAGGAGGTCGGCGCCGGCTCCGCCGCCGCGGAGCGCCTGACCTCCCACTTCGGCGCCGACAGCACGCCGACCTTCTCGCCCGACGCGCGCCAGGTCGCGTTCGTCTCCGACCGGTCCGGCAACCCTCAAATACACGTCCTCGACATCCCGACCAAGAAAATCACGCGCCTGACGAGCCTCAACTGGTGCGACGCGCCGGCCTGGTCGCCGACGGGCGAGTGGATCGCCTTCGCCGGCCGCGCCCACAACAAGGACAAGATGGATATCTTCCTCGTCGACATCACCGGCGGGCAGCTGCGCCAGCTCACGCGCGGAGAGGGCTCCAACGAGGATCCGGCGTGGTCGCCCGACGGCCGCTTCCTAACCTTCTCCTCGACGCGCGGAAAGCGCTCCCAGATCTGGGTGATGGACTCCGACGGCTCAGCGCCCCGCCTGATGGCCGACGTTCCGGGCGCCAGCGTCACCCCCCACTGGTCCCCGGTCGGGCGCTAGAGGTTATAGGAGTTTCCTCCGCACATCTGTGCCGGCCGCTTGCGGCCGGCCTAGACTCTAGCGCAAGGCGGGAACGACCAGCGTGAAGCGCGCGCCGAGGCCCGCGCCCGCGCTGTCCGCCTCGATCGTGCCGCCGTGCTTCTGGGCGATGCGCAGCGCGGCCGAAAGCCCCAGGCCCGAGCCTTCCTTCTTCGTGGTGAAGAAGGGCTGAAAAATCTTCTCGAGGTCCTCGCGGGCCACGCCCGCGCCGTCGTCGCTCACGCTCAGCCGGTGGCGTCCGCCGTAGGTTTGGGCCGCCACGCGAACGCGCCCGCCGCGGCGCGCGGCCTCGACCGCGTTCTGCAGGAGAGCGAACAGGGCCTCCTGGATCAGGGACTCGTCGCCCTGGGTCTTCATCGCGCCCTCGAGGCCCGAGGTCTCCAGGTGGAGCTTGCGGTCGGCGGCCTGGGGCCCGATGAGCTTCAACGCCCGCTCCACGGGCACGCGGAGATCGACGGTCTCCACGTCCATCTCCTCGATGCGCCCGAGGTCGAGAAGATTCTTGAGGATGTCCTTGCAGCGCTGGACCTCCTCTCCGATCTGCGCCAGCTCCTTGCGCGTCTCCTTGTCGTCGCTGTGCCGGTGCGCCGCGACCTCGGCGTTGACGGCGATCGTCGTGAGCGGTCCCTTGATGCGGTGGGCGACCTCCGCCGCGACGCGGCCGAGCGTAGCGAGGCGCTCGACCTGGATCAAGCGCTCGTCGTAGCGGCGCTTATCCTCGTCCTGCGCCTCCTGCGCGTCCCGCGCGAGGATCGCCAGCAGCACCGCGGACACGAGGAGAAACAGAAAGTGCAGCCAGAACACGGGATTCCGGGAAACCCAGGCGTCGGGGCGCCACCAATGGATGAAGTAGAGGGCGATCGTCACGACCGCCACGATGAGGCTTTGCCGCGCGCTGCGCGTCAGAGCGGAGCCGAAGACGATCAAGGTGTAGATGAGAAACAGCTCGGTGCGCGGCTGTATCCAGCTGAGGATGACCGAGGCCAGAACGGCGTCGGAGAGGAACAGGCCCGCCTGGAACCAGCCTCGCTCGAGCGTCGCGTCCGGCACGAGGCGGATCAAAGTCATCGAGGCCCCAAGGAAGCCCAGGAGCAAGGAGAGCCGCAAGCTCCAGCCGGCGGGACCGTCTCCTTGATAGAGGAACAGCAGGAGGATCACCGACATCAGAAGACCCTGGAAGGCGAAGTAGACGGCCCGGCGCTTAAGGGGCAAGACGGTAGCCCACCTTGGGCACGGTTTCGACCATCGACGCCCGGGCGCCGAGCTTCTTGCGCAGATTTTTGATGTGGGTGTCGAGGCTGCGCGTCTCGACGGCCCCGCCGTACGAGGACGTGTTCTCGATGAGGAACTGCCGCGTCAGGGCCTTGCCGGCGTGGCTGAGGAGCAGGAAAAGGACCTCGAACTCCCGCGCCTGGAGCTTGAGCGGCTTTCCGCCGATCAGCGCCGTCCGGGACTCCACGTCCATGCGCAGGCCGCCGGCCTCCGCCGCACGTCCGGAGCCGAGGCCCGGCCCCGAGCGGCGCAGCACCGCCTGGACCCGGGCCAGCAGCTCCATCGCGCCGAAAGGCTTGACGACGTAATCGTCGGCGCCGAGGTTGAGCGCCAGCACCTTGTCCCCCTCGCTCGACATCCCGGTCAGCATGATGACGGGAATGGCGCTCGTCGCGGCGCTGGTCTTCAGGGCCTTGAGCACCACGCGTCCATCGCCGCCCGGCAGGCGCACGTCGAGAAGAATCAGGTCGGGCTTGGAGGCGACGGCCTCGCCTAGGGCCTTCGCCGGATCGGAGATCCAACGCGTGGTGTAGCCGGGAGCCATGGACAGGGTTTTCTCGATGGCTTCGACGATTTTAGGATCGTCCTCGATGACGAGCACGCGGGGCATGCTGCCATCATAGCCAATTCACATTTCAACCACAATTTATTCAGGCGTCGAAGGCGGGCTTCTGCTAGAATAATCTCGGCGTTAAAATATCGTTGGAGGCATTGAATGGAACTTAAAACGCGTCGGGCTCTGAAGCGGCCCCAGGCCGGCTTCACCCTCATCGAGCTGCTGGTCGTCGTCCTCATCATCGGCATCTTGGCCGCGATCGCGGTTCCTCAATACTTCAAGGTCGTCGAGAAGGGCCGCTTCTCC
>Ga0105164_10000063_pt1 | contig 73421 bp, 64 predicted proteins | sample VDWuncwatermetaG_FD_89674 | JGI IMG/M metagenome (GOLD analysis project Ga0105164, IMG submission 89674) | Wastewater microbial communities from Netherlands to study Microbial Dark Matter (Phase II) - VDW unchlorinated drinking water | ecosystem: Environmental > Aquatic > Freshwater > Drinking...
AATAAAATGCGTATCGGTCGTGCCCGCGAGGGACAGCGCGCTACTTTGTAACAAGAAGGGAAAAACGAAAACCGGACATTTCTACTTTGCAGAAAACAGGACATTTCTATTTAGCGTTGACATTGTTTGTCTTCTGCCAATACATATGGCACTGATGATTAAGTTTCAAATGCTCATAGGGAGATATTAACCCAAGACCATAATGAGGTCGTTCGGTGTTAAACCACACGAGGTAATCGAGCATCCTGTCGTTGAACAAATCTACGTCAGCAAATAACAAATGCTCGTGATAGGCCACGAACTCTGCCAACTGGCTGCCTTGGTCTGAGTGAACAATGACGGGTTGCGTGGGCTTTTCATGTAGCTTCCTCCATTTTTGTTTCAACATTATCATGTGTCTACTGAAACGGGAGAAGTCCAGATAATGAATTATCTGCGTTTAACGCTACGATAAAGCCGATCCCCAAAAAACTTATTTAGTGCGCTGCTGGCCACGCATTGCTTTTTTGGTAGCCCTGCGGCAGTATGCCTAACCATACTTTCGCATCAAGAGGCATCCGCAGCAATCCCTCTGCCAAAGCGGGATAATTCAACATTTGGTTTTGCTACACCAACCAAAATGAAAACTGATTTCAAATAAAAATCCATTCCAAATTTTTTATGGACACCCCTGACACTCAGCCCACTACTGCACCCATTTCTGAGCGCGAGCGTTCACAACATTTCGTTCATACGCTGGTGCTGGTGGCGGTTACGGTGGTCGGGTTATATATCTGTTACTTGCTATCTGCACCTTTCTTATCCGCGCTGACCTTGGCTTTAACTTTATCGGCTTTATGCCTACCCTTGCATCGTCGGTTGGAATCAAAAATAAAACATCCGAATATCTCCGCCACACTTTCAGTTTTGATCGTGGCACTCATCGTCGTTGTACCCACTTTGTTTATGGCAGAAAAAATCATTGTCGAAGCTGCCCATAGCGTGGAAATGATAAACACAATGGGCAAACCTGGCACATGGCAACGCTTCTTAGAAACCAACCCACGCATCGCGCCTATCGGCCACTGGGTTGAGCGGCAGTTTGATCTGCCGGGCATTATGCAGGCCGCCTCTGCTTGGCTAACCCGCACTGCTGCCGATTTTATTCAAGGCTCAGTGCGACAGCTTATTACCCTCGTGCTGGGTTTTTATATGCTGTTTTATTTTTTGCGCGACTGCGAAATGATGCTCGCCTCGCTACGCAAATTATCACCGCTGGTCTCAGCTGACATGACTCGTTTATTTGATGAAGTGAATGACATTATTCACGCGACTTTCTACGGCACGTTAATCGTCGCAGCAGTACAAGGCACGCTCGGCGGGCTGATGTTTTGGTGGCTGGACTTGCCCGCGCCCTTGCTGTGGGGGCTGGCGATGGCCTTGCTGGCAGTGATTCCTGTACTGGGTGCTTTTGTGATTTGGATACCTGCGGCGATTTTTTTATTACTGGATGGCAGCGGTGATAAAGCGATATTGCTCACACTGTGGGGCGTGATAGTAGTGGGCGGCATCGACAATTTACTCTACCCCATTTTAGTGGGCGGGCGATTGAAAATGCACACGCTAGTGGCATTTATTGCGATGGTCGGCGGGCTCATTATTTTTGGTGCGCCCGGCTTGATACTCGGCCCGATTATTTTTACCGTGACGCGTTTGTTGCTGGAAATTTGGCGTAATCAGAATCATGTTCATTCACCTTAATCTTATTGGGTCACAAGCGATCAAGGGATGCAGTGCAAGGCAAAATCGGACGAAAAAGCGGAGTTACATGGGGTTTGTCGCTATGCGACCCCGCATTTTGAGCCCGATTTTAACGCCGCAATGCGCCCTTCAGCGCTTTGTGACATAATAAGATTAATAGCCCGTCATTCATACAAACCTGTGCGCACTTTACCGCGAAACACGCGATAAGAAAATACCGTATACGCCAGTAGAAATGGCAGCACGAGCACGACACCGAGCAGTACGATTTGCAGCGATGAGGGATGCGCGGCAGATTCCCAGATGGTGAGTTGGTTAATCACGATGTAGGGGAAAATGCTGTACAACAGCCCTAGAAAAGAAATAAAAAAAATACTGACCGCGCTGGCGAAAGGTATCCAGTCGCGTGCACTATCTCTGCTGCGCGCCCGTCTATCGCCACCTAGCAACCGCCCCGTACCCATTAGCACGCGCCATGCAGCGTATGTAATTATCAGGGGGACGATCATCAACGGCAGCGTGTTGGGAAAATCAAACCACTTGAGAAACACGGTGCGGCTCAAAAAAGGGGTAGCAAAACTAATCAGTGCAAAACCCACTACCACCCATAACAACCCCCAACGCGCCCAGATCAGTGCCTTTCTTTGCAGCGCGCCTTCGGTACGCATCACCAGCCAAGTCGCACCAAGCAATACATAGCCGCCACACAGACCTATACCCACTATAAAGGCAAACAACCAGTAGATGAAGCCGGACTCAAAACCCGTGACGTAGCGACCGAGCATCAACCCTTGGGCAAAAGCAGCAAAGAACGAACCAAACCAAAATAACCAGTTCCATAATTCACGATGCCAGCCTTCGGCCTTCATTCGAAATTCAAAGGCTACGCCGCGCAACATTAAGCCAATCAACATCGCCACCACGGGCAAGTACAGTGCCGCCAGTACGATGCCATGCGCTTTCGGAAACGCCACTAATAATATGCCGATGCCCAACACCAACCAGGTTTCATTGGCATCCCAAAACGGGCCGATAGAGGCGACCATAATTTCCTGCTCGGATGCATCGGCTATCGGCATGAGCATGCCCACCCCCAGATCATAACCATCCAGCACCACATACAGCAGGATCGCCATACCCATCAGCGCGCTAAAAATCAGAATGAGATATTCGTGGCTCACGCTACTTTCCCTTCTGGGTGGGGCAAAGCGATCGTGGCCGCACCCTTGCCCGCCAGATGCGTTATCACCACCATGTAGGCGATTAACATACCAGAGTAAGTGATGATATATGCGGTAAGACTCGCTCCCATCGAGGCTTCAGACACTTTACCAACCGCATCTGCAGTGCGTAAAATTCCTGTGACTAACCACGGTTGGCGACCAATTTCGGTGACCAACCATCCGCTGAGCGTGGCCACCCAGCCAGAGAAGGTGCAGCCTGCAAAAATCCATAGCAGCCAGCGCGGGGGTAAAGTTTTGCGCGTGGCCCACACCCCTATCCATGCGACTAACAACATCAGAATCCCCAACCCTACCATCAGCCGAAACGCAAAAAATACTGGCGCGACGGGCGGTGTATTTCCCTTGAACGCATCCAGCCCTTGCACTTCGCCATCGAGATCATGGGTCAGTATCCAACTGGCTAATTTTGGCACTTCAATGGCGTAGTCGTTGGTTTGTGTTTGCGCGTTAGGAATGGCGAACAGCACCAGCGGTACGCCCTTGCCACTTTGCCAAAGCGCCTCTATCGCAGCGACTTTTGCGGGCTGATATTTGAGTGTATTAAGCCCATGCAAATCACCGATAAGAATTTGGATGGGTGTCAAAATAGCGGCCACTAAAATGCCCATCCGCAAAGTACGCAAGGCCGAATCATCAGTTGGCTCTTTAAGTAAACGCCAAGCTGACAGCCCGGTCACCACGAACGATGCAGTCAAGCCAGAGGCCAACATCATGTGCGTAAACCGATACGGAAAAGAGGGATTGAAAATCACCTGCAACCAATCGCCTGCAATAATTTGCCCATCCATCATGATGTGTCCCGTTGGCGTATGCATCCATGAATTCAGCGCCAATATCCAAAATGCTGACAGCGTGGTACCTATTGCGACGATGATGTTGGCGGTGATGTGCAATCTGGTGGAGACGCGGTTCATCCCAAACAACATCACGCCCAGAAATGTAGCTTCCAGAAAAAAAGCGGTCAGCACTTCGTATGCTAATAGTGGCCCGGCAATATTCCCGACCTTGAGCATATAGCCCGGCCAGTTGGTGCCAAATTGAAACGACATGGTAATACCCGACACCACACCCATGGCAAATGTTAACGCAAAAATTTTCAACCACAGCTTGTAAGTGGCCAACCAAGCCGCATCGCCAGTGCGCGCGTATTGCACGCGAAAGTAAACCAGAAACCAAGTCAACGCAATCGTCAGGGTGGGAAATAAAATATGGAATGCGATGTTAATCCCAAACTGGGTACGGGCAAGCAAAAGGAGATCGGGGCTATCCATAATGAATTAGGCTATAAAGCGGGAAACTTAAACACCAAGCAGGGTAAAGAAATTATCACCGCATCAAGCGATAATAACAATCAAGAAAATACTGCTCTTTAGTACTCAAATAATTTGCCAACATAATTTAGCTATCTGGCTTATCCAGATAATCTAGGGGATATCGTAGGCTGCTGCCGAAGTTTTTTTGAGGGGGATTCTTAATGTTACAACCATTCTTATCAAAAAAATTTGATCTGATTTATACCCAAACCAAACCATTTGACAAAGCATACCAAGGCTGTAATTATCCGCCGCACATTGGTGTATGCTCAGGCTTATCAGATGAAACTAGCCTTGAATTTATGCTGCCAGACTTTACAGATCGTTAAAATTTAAAGATTGCCCGATCTAGCAAGGCATCGATGTTAACTAAACAATCAGTTTTTTAAGGACACTAAAAATGAGTAACCTAGCCCCCCGCAAAACGCGTGTCGATACGCAATTCAAGCATAGCCCGTTAAGCCATCGCGACACTGGCGCTCGCCACGCACAGCAACCAACTATCCCGTAGCCATGCAAGTGCAAGCAGGCGATTTACAATTACAACTACACCCCCTAATGAAAGATCAAGAGCTCGACAGCCGCCTGAGCAGTTTACGGAAGCATTGGGGGTGTATCAGAATTGAATCGGCGCTTGTCGTAAAAGTGTATCAATTTTAAATCGGCGTTGACAGGGCGCGGTTATTTGGAGTTCACGGGGTATTTCAAGCTGCTGAAGTTTTGATTTTTGTATGTTTCCGTGTCATATATAAGCCATGTTGCAGTTATCGCCTCTCACTTGGGGCAATGACAAAACGTTCACTTGCATTCCCCGCGCTGTCGCGTCAGTATATAAAGCAGGAAGTGCGATGACAAAAGTAAAAAAAGAAAGAGGGTTACCAATAGTGGTAACCCTCTAAAAAGCAATGCTAGAGCAATCTAATATCCGGCAGGCCCAAAAACTACTTTTGCAATCGGTCCCACCAAATTGCTTGGAATGGGGACTGATACTTTCCCTGTGCCATCTGGGTTCATCGCAAAAAGAGCGACCCCGTCATTAAACATAATGAGATTGCTCCCATCAAGCGACCAATAAGGGTCAGAACCTCCCCCAAGATCAACTTCTGCTCCACCAGCCAAAGGCACCACGACAATGTGGGATACTCCCCCAACATTTTTCATATATGCCAAATGTGTGTAGGTACTATTGACCGACATTGTACGAATACCTGGCATAACGTTATTTGCAAAAACGGTCTGTGGACCAATAAGCAAACCAGTAGCTGGGTCAACAACCTGTTTCCGTCCCTCGGTGCCATTTCTGACCCAACCGACGGTAACATTACCACTAACTGCATCAACCCCGAGAATAACAGGCTGAGAATCAGCCTCAGGGTCATCGGTAACACGGACATAGGCATTTGTTCCATCCATTTTCACGAGGAAAATGTCCCTCCTCTCCGGAAGCCCTGGAGCTTGGCAGTTGCTTGCAAGGACTGCGAAGTCGCCAAGTGGACTGAGGTCAAAACTTACCGCAGGCCAGTCCGCAGGCCAAGCGGGGCACCAGGGGTCGAGGTCAACAGAACCGTTTATCTGACCAACGAAAACGAAGGAAACCGGTACAGTCCCCCCAAAAATGCCACCAATATTTGAACCAATAACCGCAATACTTTGCTGTGCACGATACGGTACAATAGTATCCGGAAAAGAATTACTCCCAGGTGCACCAGCAACAAAACTCTCCGCACCAGTCGTTAAATCCTTTAAACTTATTGATTATTGTGACGGATACAAGAGTTTTCCAACTGCAAGCACTGGCACTGGTGTCGTGAAATTGACACCTGTTACATTTGCGCCGTTTACTGTTACCTGTCTGCTCGCTGGCGTGAATGTTGTGCCGGCAAGCGTGGTGGTAATAGTGTATACGCCACTCACGAGACCAGACAAACTGAATTTTCCGTCTGCTAATGTCTCAGCTGTTTTCCCGCCTGGGCTTGCCGTAAGTACAACTCCTACTTGCGTTCCTCCAGTTATCTTTCCAGAAACGGAAAATGTAGGCGCAGGATGTACAGTAAATACTACTGTGCTTGTCGTGCTTGCTACATTGCCTTCCGCATCCCGCACAGAGAAAACCAGAGTAACTGCTCCTGATATTTCTGTGGGGGTGCCACACACTAGCCCAGTACTTTCGTTCTGAGCTATCCCCGCTAATACGCCAGTGTGACTGAAAACATATGGCAGTTTGCCGCCTGTTACAATCAATGGCGAAAAGCATTCCATCGGAACAAAAACCGTTAGGTTTTTGGGTGTTTCATTTGCTGTCGCAGTGATAGGTACTACTATAGGTACTACTGCGACATCGGGTGGTGGTGTGGGTTTGCCTGGGGTACAGGCAGCTACCAGAAAGGTAGCCATTACTATGAGGCTTAACCTCATCAAGAATTTGTTCATTATCAAAAACAATTTAATTATTTTCAATTATTATCACCCTGTTAAAATTTGCGGTTAGATAGGTTTGTTTACCTTATTTGGTATATTACCTTATTGGTAATAAAATTGTTAACAATATTGCTCTATAAGTTATTGCACATTGGGTAGGCTACACCGACACTCACACACCATGAGTATCGGCAAAACTATCAAACAATTGCGGCTAAAGAAGGGTTGGAGCCAAGAGGAGTTAGCACATCGTGTTGGAACAACAACACCCAGCATTTCTCGAATCGAAACTGGCAAGCACGGTGCTAGCGATCAGTTAAAGCAGCTCATTGCACAAGAATTCGGACTCAAGGTGTCCGATCTGATAGCACTTTCAGAGGTTGGCAAACCATCTGCAAAAGCACCTGCATTGAGTAAAAGTGAAGAAGAGGAACAAACGCTGCTGCGTTATTTTCGTAAGATGAAAATGGAGAAGCGTGAACTGTTCAAGACGATTGGACGAATATTTTCCGAACGATAAGCTGATAACCCACGTAGATGGGTATCGCTCCACCCATCCTACCGTCATTTTCCCAGCAACGCTTGGTCCTTGTTGAACCTCATCACCCCGCCTACACAGCCCATAGCGGATTACGTACTTTTAGTGCTCGCGGGTAAACTCACCCACGCGGTTATTTAATCAACGATTTTTCTGACCTCCGCCTGCACTTCACCGCGCGCAAAGGCAATATTCAGCCGCGCACCAAGCGCAATTTTTTCGCTATCCGATACGATGTTTCCGTGTTCATCTCGCACCACGCTGTACCCCCGCGCAAGCACTTGCTGCGGATTAAGATGTTGTAAGTTTAAGTGCAAGCGATCGAGTTTTTGATTGTATCGTTGTAGCGCGTTGTGCTGGGCTGAGGGCAAACTTTGCGCTAATTTTTCCAACTGCGCGTGATGCCACTTCACATCCGGCGCATGTGTTTGCCAGCGTTGTAACAGGCTGCGCCATTGCCATTGCTGCCGTTGCATGGCATGTGTGTGCAAGGTTTGTAGCTGTGTTTGCAATGCATCTAGGTGCTGTACTTGCTGCTGCGCACGCTGTGCAGGGTGCACCAAGCGTCGCTGGAAATAATCTAATCGTTGCATGAAATTTTCTACATGCCGTTGCTGGCCGCGCAGTAAATATGCATCGAGTTGTTGCAAACGTTGTAACAATTGCTGCCGCTCTGGGGTGGCAGCTTGTGCGGCGGCCGTTGGCGTAGCAGCACGATAATCTGCAACAAAATCGGCAATGGTAAAATCGGTCTCATGCCCCACGCCACTCACGATGGGGATGCGGCTGGTAGCAATGGCACGCGCCACACCTTCTTCATTAAACGACCACAAATCTTCTATGCTGCCACCGCCACGACACAGCAATAGCACCTCACATTCCGCACGTTGATTAGCGGTTCGTATCGCTTGGATAATTTTTTGCGCCGCGTCCGCGCCTTGTACGGCGGTGGAATACAGCACCACGGGCACGCTCGGCATACGCTTTCTAAGCGTGCTTAACACATCACGCAAAGCCGCTGCCTGCGGTGACGTAATCACCCCAATTTTATTCGGCAAAAATGGCAAGGGGCGTTTACGTTTTGCCTCAAACAATCCTTCCGCCTCCAACTTTACCCGGAGCTTGGCAAAGGCTTCGTACAATACGCCTAGGCCTGCGGGTCGCATTTGCTCCAACGTTAATTGAAACTCGCCTCGCGCCTCATATAAAGTCGGCAAAGCCAGCACCTCGATCTGCATTCCGTTTTTCGGCGTGAAATCGAGATACTGACTCTTATGTCGAAACATCACACAACGTACCTGTGCGTGTGCATCTTTCAAAGCGAAATACCAGTGGCCAGAAGCGGCGCGCATAAAGTTGGAAACCTCGCCGCCCACCCACAACAAAGGCAATTCTTTTTCCAACAACTGCTTAGCAGTTTGGTTGAGTTCTTGCACGCTCCAGACGTGAAATTTTTCGCTCGCAGCGACATTAAAAATCATGTTGACAACTCCAAATAATGCACAACACCATAAAACACGGTGCGTTGCGATATGTAATTGGATTAGCGTGTTGCTTTTTTACGCTATCCGACTGATATATATGATAAATTTCTTATGATTAAAAATTGAGCGGGGGGCATAAAAGGGTTATCAGATAACGAGTTAAGTGTTTAGCAAAGCGGTTGTGCACAAAGTTATCCACAGCTTTTGTGTACAAAATAAAAAAAGCTTTGCCCGCCTTTACTTAGCTTAAATAAGCCAAATTTAATGCCGCGACAAGCGTTAATCTTGCTGCCAATTTGTGAAATTTCTCACTGCTTACAGCCTAATCTTCACTCATTTTCCGCACCCGCGACAGGATCAAAAAAATAAATTGCTGGACATCCACTTCACACTAAGGAATTTATTTTTAGCGTATCCGTTTTACGGTTATCATTCCGGCTTGTTTTATTTTGACTCATTATTTAATTTGAGCAATTTTTATTTTAGGCCTCATTAGAACATCGGGTGATTCTCCATGCAAAAGTTTCTTGTCCTATCTTTATTAAGCGCGCTCAGCACTGCAACTCTTGCTGAGGATACACTTAAGCTCGCCCTCACCGGCCCGTTCAGCGGCGGCTCTGCGCCCATGGGGACTTCAATGCGTGATGGTGCAAAACTGGCCATTAACGAAATTAATGCCGCTGGGGGAATTGGTTTGGGCAACAAAAAATTCCGCATCGAAATAATCGAACGCGATGACGAAGGAAAAAATGATAGAGGCGCGTTAATCGCACAAGAATTATCTTCCATGCCCAATTTATCCGGCGTAATCGGCACGGTGAATACCGGTGTCGCCATTGCGGGTGATAAACATTTTCAAGAGCGCGGCATTACTAAAATAATTACGCCTGCTGCAGGTTCGGCCTCTATGACGCAATGGAGCAAGGCGGGTGTAAAAGAGTTATCTATTTTTCGCTTTGCCGCGCACGACGGTATACAAGCCGCAATGGTGGTGGAAGAGGCGATTAAACGTAATCTCTTTAAAGTCGCGTTACTGCATGATTCCTCTAACTATGGCGCATCGGGGCGCGATGATTTATTGGCGCAGATTAAAGCGCAAGGCAATAAACTGGAAGTGGTCACCACCGAAAAATTTAACGTGGGCGATAAAGATATGACCGCACAACTATTACGCACCCGCGCATCCGGCGCACAAGCGATTTTAATTTGGGGCGTGGGGCCAGAGTTGGCGGCGATTGCCAACGGTATGGCGAAGAATAATATCAAGCTGCCGCTGATTGGCGGATGGGCGTTATCCATGTCCAACTTTATCGACAACGCGGGTAAAAATAGTAATGGTGCGATGATGCCGCAAACGTTTATTGAAGAAGCCATTAACCCACGTGTAAAAAATTTCATTACCCATTATTACAAAACTTATAACGTCAATCGCGTTCCCTCACCTGTCTCAGCGGCGCAAGGTTATGATGCCGTGTTAATTTTCGCCGCTGCCGCCAAGCAAGCACAAAGCACCGACACCAAAAAAATTAAAATGGCATTAGAAAATCTACGCGAACCTGTCCCTGGTGTCATTTCGACTTGGAAAAAACCATTTAGCACTTGGGACATCAATAATCCGCAATCGCATGAAGCATTCCGGCATGAGCATGTGGTGATGGGTGTGGTGCGCGATGGTCGCGTGGTGTTTGCCAATGACGCAGATCGGGCGCGCTTGAGTAAAAATCTGAAATAACACGACTGTCATACCCCCGGCGGTTAACCTGCTTTATATTTCACTTCTACATTCTCCCCAATAAACGGATTCATGGATATAGCTATTATCGCCCAACTCAGCCTCAGCGGCGCGCTCATGGGATTAGTCTACACGCTCATCGCATATGGCTTTCAACTGACCTATGCCACCAGCAAAAGCATCAATTTCGGGCAAGGTGAACTGGTTATGTTGTCGGCATTTTTCAGCCTGACATTGATTGATCGCGGCTTGCCGTTTTTTCTAGTCGTGTTGGGTGGATTATTATTTGGCACGTTGTTGGGTTTGATTGTAGAACGCACTTCCGTGCGTCTAGCGCTGGAGCAAAAAAATGAAGGTTGGATTTTATTGACCGTTATTTTTGGCTTATTCAGTTTCTCTGTTGCAGAAAATATTTATGGGCGCGATGACCGCCCCTTCCCCACACCCATCTCATCTGACGCAATCAGTTTTTTAAATATTAGCATCACACCGCTAGAAATTTCCGTTGCCATCGGAGTACTCGCCATCATGGGGATAATCGAGCTTTTCAAGCGACGTACATTATTGGGAAAAGCTTTTGCCGCCGTTTCCGCCGACCGCGATGCAGCCGAATTGATGGGCATTTCAGCCAAACGCATCATCATGTTGTCATATGGATTATCCGGCATGGTCGCAGCGATGGCGGGTATCCTCGTCGCACCGATTACCACAGTCGGCCCAACGATGGCTGCCGCACTTATTCTCAAAGCATTCGCAGTCGCGGTAGTGGCAGGATTAAATTCCGGCATGGGCATCGTGCTGATCGGCCTATTTCTCGGCGCGCTGGAAGGTTTAGCCAGCTATTACATCGGCAGCGGCTGGCGAGAAGCACCTGGATTAATCTTATTAATTCTTGCGCTCGCTTTGCGCCCGCATGGGGTTTTTGGCAATCCCATCGCGCGCAAAGTTTAAATTCCAGTTTGCAATTGAGCCGATAACATTGTCGCCTTCGTCAGACACGCCTTGCTGCACTCAAATGTGCTATCTGCGTCGCGCCTTTCCTTGGCTTCGCGTTCTCAACCCAATTGCTTTCTGGAATTAGCGTTGTTGTAACCTAATATTAAAAAAGTGTTTAATTAAATTTTTTATGTTTAAACGCCTCCTCCTCATTCGCGGTGCAGAGCTATTCGTTTCTAGCTTACTCGCCGCCATGCCTTTGCTGGTCAACAGCTCCTACGCGTTGGGGCTGCTGACCCTGCTCGCCATCTACGCCATTTTATTAATCGGCTTGGATGTCAGCGTGGGTTACCTCGGCCAGGTGAATCTCGGCCACACGGCATTTTTAGCGTTAGGCGCGTACGCCGCCGCGCTCGGTGTTACTTTATTTGATCTAAGTTTATTAACGGCATTATTCATCAGTTTGTTAGTTGGGTTAATTTTAGGCGCACTGCTGGCCATCCCCGCCCTGCGCCTCGAAGGCCCGCAATTCGCTTTAGCCACGTTGAGTTTTTCCGCGCTCACCGTCATTACCTTAAACGAATTAGAAGTTTGGACTGGCGGCGCGCAAGGTTTGCAAATCTCTCGCCCACTGATATTTAACTGGAGCTTGGATGCCACCTATTTTTATTGGTTGTGCCTGACTTTTTTAGGACTGGTATGGATACTCATGCGTAACTTGCTGGCCTCCAACTGGGGCAGAGCATTTGAAGCCTTGCGCGATAGCCCCATCGCCAGCGACGCAATGGGCGTGGGTGTTTATCATTACAAAGTCGCAGCCTTCGCCATCGGTGCAGCATTAGGTGGCTTAGCAGGCGGCCTGTACGCATTTAATTTTCAATATTTGCAGCCGCAAAGCTTTACTTACGAGCTGATGGTGATTCTTCTGCTCGGCGTGGTGCTAGGTGGGCGCAAAAGTTTGTGGGGCGCATTGCTCGGTGCAACCTTGATTGTGTTGTTACCCAACTTGCTGTCCAACCGCTTTATATTTCAGATGATCGCAGCGGCAGGTTTGTTATTAACCATCGTCGCAGCGCAACAAAGCCGCCGACATAAGCAACCCTTTCAGACCTACGCACCCGTGCTGGCAATGGCTATATTGCTGGCGGGTAGCCTACTCTCAGAAAATATAGAAGATTGGCGTAAAGCCGTTTTTGCGCTATTACTGTTTGCCGTGGTACTCGGTTTGCCGGATGGCTTGATCGGATTTATCACCCGATTTTTGTCGCAATTGTTCCGTCTCGCGCCGCCCGTTTTGGCGATAGCCTCACCGTTAGATGAGGTGCTTCAATCAAAATCAACGCATGGCGAAATCTTGCTCGAGATACGCAATTTGAAATGTTATTTCGGCGGCATTAAAGCGGTAGATGATATTTCTTTTAATGTACAAAGCGGACATATTCACGGCCTAATCGGTCCGAATGGTTCCGGCAAAAGCACGGCCATCAATGTGATCTCCGGCTTGTATCGCCCGACTGCAGGCGTGCTGCTGCTGCATGGCAAAGCTTTACCGCACGGCAGCTTATACCAAGTGGCGCGTACCGGCATTGCGCGCACGTTTCAAAATTTACAATTATTTGGCGAGCTAAATGTTTTAGAAAACGTCATGCTGGCACTCAAAGATACCTATCGTTCCCCGCTACCCTTATTACTTTTAGGCTTGGCTCGGCATGAGGAAAAGCGCGCACAAGCTGATGCTCAAGCACTATTAGCGTTAGTCGGCTTAACTGACCATGCGCACACTGCCGCAAAAAATATTCCTTACGGCGCGCAACGATTCTTAGAAATTGCACGTGCCTTGGCGCGCAAACCCGATTTGCTTATTTTAGATGAACCCGCTGCAGGCCTTGCCCAACCTGACGTACAGCGACTCATCGAAATGATTAAACACATTCATGGGCGCGGCATCACTATTATATTGATCGAACATCACATGGATGTGGTGAGCGAATTATGTGACCTAGTAACCGTATTGGACGGCGGAAAAATAATTGCACAAGGTACGCCGGAAGAAGTGAAACGCGACCCACAAGTAATCGAAGCGTATCTAGGATCAGCCCATGTTACTCGTTGAAAATCTACACGCAGGATATGGCAACAGCGAAGTACTGCACGGCGTTTCGTTGAAGGTAGCAGCGGGCACAGTCGTCGCACTTATCGGCGCAAACGGCGCGGGCAAAACCACTACCATGCGGGCGATTTCCGGCATGATTCAACCTACCCAAGGGCGCGTGCTTCTCCACGACATAGCGGTGCAGGGCAATACCGGTGCGGCGATTGCGCGGCTAGGGCTGGCACATTCCCCAGAAGGTCGCAAAGTATTCGGCCCGCTCTCCGTCGAAGATAATTTATTGCTCGGCGCATACAGCTGGCTGCCCGCATTGTTAGGCTTTCGCGCACAAGCCCGCACAGAATTAAATCGCATCTATCAATTATTTCCGCGCCTATACGAACGTAAAAATCAAGTCGCAGGCACACTGTCCGGCGGCGAACAACAAATGCTCAGCATCGGTCGCGCGCTTATGGCACAACCCAAAGTCATGCTGCTGGACGAACCCTCCATGGGACTCGCCCCTGTGCTGGTGCAGGAAGTATTCAAAATCATCCGCCAACTCAAAGCCGCTGGCATCACCTTATTATTAGTCGAGCAATTTGCCCGCAGCGCGCTGGAAGTGGCAGATTATGTGTACGTCATGGAACACGGAAAAATTGTGTTGGAAGGATTGCCCAGCGAAATGATTAAAAACGAGCGCGTGTTGGCGGCATATTTGGGGTAGTTAATTTTATGAACCCAGTAAGTTGAATGAGTAAGTTGATGTTGAGTTTGAGAAGCCCAACATCCCACTTACATCATCGCCCATTTTTACACGACTCACTTTAGGCTGCATTGCAAAAACGCTACAGACACGAACAACACTACTAGACTTCGCCGACTTTCATAGACACATGAAAATGTCGCAATAGGAATGAAGAAAGTCCACTACAGATAATTAATGGTGCTTCTAGCGTTAATTCACTAATGAGTTAGAAAAAGATTATTTAACGATCCTAAGATGTGGCTTGGTCGGCTGTGGTCTAGTCGGGTCAGGCTGAGCCGGTGAGGTGGGAGTGTTAACAACAGCAATAGGGGTCGACTCCCCCACAGGGAATACTAAACCTTGTCCAGACTCTTTCGCAAAAATGCCTGCAACGGCATCAAGCGGCACAATGACTGCGTGTGCTACACCACCAAATCGTGCATCGCAGCTTATGTAATCGCTGCCTAGATGCAAATCTTTTACCGCATCCACCCCCAAGCTTATGACGATTTCCCCATCCTTAACAAAGGATAACGGAACGCGTGTGCTGCTATTCACCTTTACAGCGAGGTAAGGCGTTAACCCACTATCACAGCACCAATCATATATCGCACGCACCAGATAAGGCTTAGTGGATAGCTGGGTCACTTGCGCATCGCCTTTTCTGCAGCTGACATGGCTTCAATATACGCTGGGCGTGAAAATATACGCTCCGCGTATTTCATTAACGGGGCGGCTTCTTTACCAAGCTGTATACCGTAATGATCTAAACGCCACAACAACGGGGCGATCGCAACATCAAGCATGGAAAAACCATCATCTAGCATATATTTTTGCTTAACGAATACGGGCGCGATTTGCGTCAAGCTATCTTTCAACGCTTGCCTTGCCTTATCGGCGGCCTTTTGCGGGCCGCTTTCAAGCGCTTCAATGTGGCAGAACATTTCTGTCTCAAAGCGATGCAAAAATAACCTCGCGCGTGCGCGCATCACGGGATCCGCTGGCATTAACTGCGGATGTGGGAAGCGTTCATCAATATATTCATTGATAATATTTGACTCGTACAATACCAAGTCACGCTCCACCAACACGGGTACTTTATTGTAAGGATTCATTACCGCCAAATCCTCGGGTTTGTTGTACACATCCACATCCACAACTTGGAAGTCCATGCCTTTTTCGTACAACACCATACGGCAGCGTTGACTAAAGGGGTCGGATGTTCCCGAATAAAGCGTCATCATAAATCTACTCACACTTTCAATAACTGTTGTTTGCGCATTGCGCTGCGTACGATGAAAAATCCTATTGCCGCGATGATCGGAAGAATCACGAGCGCCTCCAGATAAGGAATGCTGCCATGCGAATGAATACCGGTATTCATCGTGCCGGAGAAGTTAACCCCCGCACGCCAAATAAAGCGTTCGATGAGTGTTCCGGTAATAATCACAGCCGCAACACTGATGACTAATTTTGGCGTATGCCGCGTCTTGCGAATCAGCAGCGAGAACAACGGAATAAACCATTTAAAGGCCACCATCAAATACCACAACACGCTGAAATCACCCGTCTGCATGGCTTCGATACGATCTCTTTCGTCGGGTAAGTTGCCATACCAGATAATCAAGAACTGTGAGAAGTGGGTATACATCCACAATACCGTAAAGCCCAACATCATTTGCGATAAATAGTTATAAACGTAGTCTGGAACAGGTTGCGCCAACACGCCACGCTGATTCAACACGTATATCCAAATTACCAAGAATGCTAAGAACATGTTGAAGTTGCTGATGAAGAAGTAGGCACAAAACAACGCGCTATGCCACATGGGTAACAAGGTCATCTCAAAATCAAACGCAACCAATGAGCCATACAGAAAGTACAACCACGGAATACAGTTTGCTACATTGTGAAATTTGTCGGCATCTTCTTTGCTGCGATCCATGACCGCTTGGCGCTTAATAAACAGCCAGCACAAACCCATCGCAAACAGCAAGCCGAGCACTTGACGTGCCACAAGGAAAGTGTAGTTATGCCAAGCATTCAAGTGCGGCTCATGTCCTGGTGTGGGCTTAAGCCAAGGAAAGGTATACTCCCCACCGATCAACAATATGATGAGCAACACCAACGCGAATGGAAACAAGGTGAAAAGCGGCTTGAGCAAGTGCCTAATTTCCTTATACCATTTGCCATTTGCCAAATAGATCACCGCCCATAAGGCAACGCTGGCCAATGCTATAAAGAGCACAAACAAAAAACTGACGGTCAAAACAGACCAATTATTAAACGTAATCATTCCTGGCGCTCCTTAGTTAGCTGATGCCACGGGTGTTGGCGGTAATTTTTGCAGAACTTGGCGTACATAATTAAGCACGTGCCAGCGTTCTGTGGGAGATAAATCATTCGCGTAAACCGGCATGAATGGCCCACCAAAAGTCATCTGTGCCCAGATGAAAGCATCCGAGCGCTCCTTGACCGCATCTGAAGTTAAATCGAAGGGCTGCAAGGTAAACTTATTCCCCACGATGCCATCGCCCCTACCCTCAAAACCATGACAAGGTGTGCACAGAATATTAAACAACTGCTTACCCGTTTTTATGGATTTTTCAGTTGCAGGTATCGGGTTTTTCATAACCGCTTCTGCGGTATCCCGATCTGGCATGATCTCGTTAGCCACCGCAGGAACCGGCACGGAGCGCGTGGGCATGGGTCGCATGCCCGGCTCCTTATTCAAGGTAGCAGCTCTGTTATGCAGAAACCCTGGGCTGCCTTGTGACTTGATGCTGATTTGATTGGCCATATCATGCGACCAAGGCCAAGCCTGCGCCAACATGGGGGTGAACATCAATACTACTGCAAAAGTTAGTGTCTTCATTTGCCCGCCTCTTCCTGAAACTCAATCGCCTTATGTTTAGTCAATATGGCCTTAATAGCTGGCATGGTTGCCTCATCTGCCTTAACCAAAATGCCAATTTGGTCATCCAACACCTTAGAGCTGTACAAGGGTAAACGTCTGGCAGGCAACCCAGCGCACACAAATAAGCCCAGCACGGTAAAGAATACGCCCGACAACATGAACAAGGCGTAAGTCATAACCAAGTTAATAGGGATGGGCACAATCGGCTTACCGCCCTTTAACTGTTCAAAGAAGTTAGCTTGTGCCCCCGACACCAATATGAACAAAAATGTGCAACCGATAATAGAGCCGAATAACGGAAACCATTGCACATGCACCGGTTTTGGCCCGAACACCCGATCAAACTCCGGGTGTTCAATCGGCGATTTAATAATCATATCGTGATCGGTATCAAAGCCTTTCAACTTGGCGCCGCGCAACTCAAGAATCGCTTCACCCGCCTCATCAAAACTATCGAATAATGCTAATAAATGGCGCTTACTCATTTTAATGTGCTCCTTTAGTAGCAAGTGCTGGACGACCATGTCCCTCTTCCGCATGGGCATGACGCAACTCGGCCTTGCGTGCATACGCCAACTCTTTTAACTCATACATAGAAACCGCCGGAAACACTTTACAAAATATCAGGATCAACAGACTAAACCAACCGAAGCTACCGAATAAGATGCCCCACTGGATGTAACTCGGCCACTGGTCAAAGTCAAACGTCCACGGATAATGACTGTGTCCAAGCGTAGGTGCAACAATCAGCCAACGCTCCAGCCACATGCCCACGTTCAGCAACAACGATAGAACCATTTGCACGGGCAAATTAGTCTGCCAACGTCTGAAGGCCATCACCCACGGGCAAACAATCGCGAGGAAGTTAAACAACCACCACCAACCCGCATAAACACCTGTGGCTTTGAAATACAACTGATCGCGGGCGGCAGTGTCATGACCATACCAAACAGTCGCCATTTCAATCAGGTGCAAGTAAGTCCAAATCATGGCCAGCGCGAAGGTCAAACGCACCAACTTACGCAACACGTCCATATTCAAATATTCTTCATACCTGAACATATAACGCAAGATAATAAATACCGTAATCAGCGCGGCATTACCCGAGTACAACGCCCCAACCACAAAGTACGGTGGGAACGAGGTGATATGCCAACCCGGTTGCTGCGACATCGCAAAATCTGATGAAACCACCGAGTGTCCAGAAACCGCCAAAATAATCAGGTATACCGACAAGGTCAGATAGGCAACTCTGAAATTACGCCATTGACGATCGGTACCTTGCCAGCCCATGGCCAAGAAGGTGTAAAGCTTTTTGCGCCAACCCTCATGGATATTATCGCGGAACACGGCCAGATCAGGAATCATGCCGGTATACAGGAATATGCTCGAACATGTTAAGTACGTTCCGATAACAAACATGTCCCACACCAGCGGTGATTGAAAGTTAGGCCACACACCGCGTTCGTTCGGGTAGGGCATAACGTAATACACCTGCCACATACGTCCCAGATGAACCAAAACAAACAGTCCCGCAGTCATTAACGCGAAAGTGGTCATCGCTTCAGCGTAACGGAAGACTGATTTACGCCAATCGGAATGCGTCAAATGTAACAGTGCGGACAACAATGTACCGGCATGGCTCACGCCCACCCAGAAGATGAAAGAGGCGATATACACACCCCAAACATTGGTGTTACTTTTGTTCGATACGCCCAGTCCTGTTCGATACTGGTGCACCTCACACGCCACCCCCACCCCTACCATGGCGATACAGATGGCGATCGCCCACCAATAGATCGGTCGTGGATTTTCCAAGCTATTCACCACGTCGCTGGTAATCTGGTTGAAGCCGATATGTGGACTGATGTCTCTAACCTCAGCATGCTCAGGTTCACCCTTCCAGAGATCTTTGGGGTTCCTAATAAACGCGTCACTTTTTATTTTCATTACCTTGCTTCCTTCCCTTGATTCAGAATTTGAAGAACTACTAAAGTGCTTGCGCCCTCATATGGTTACTATGAGAAGTTAAACGGCACCTTCGCGTACTTGTTCTAGATACATTACCGACGGATAGGGGCGCAAATTCTCCAAAATCCGATAGCCGCGCTTGGGCGTATCATCGCCCACATGTTCGTTCTTAGGCTGCTTATCCAAGGCAATATTCACCTCTTGCTGCATCCACTGCTTGCTTACTCTAGATTCAGGATTAAGCATATTGCCGAATGAAATGGCCCCGGCCAAACACGCTTGCTGGCAAGCCGTTTGCACCTCGCCTTCACGCACCAAACGCTCTTCGGTACGCGCATCCACCATGACCGCACGCAAACGCTGGACGCAGAACGTGCACTTCTCCATCACGCCTTTGCTACGTACAGTCACGTCTGGATTGAGCTGCTGATTAAGCGGCTCTGGCCAAACGTTTTCCGTGGCGGGGTCTTGGTAGTTAAACCAGTTGAAATAACGAACCTTGAACGGACAGTTTGCGTTGCAATAACGCGAACCCACACAACGGTTGTAGATTTGTGAGTTGATCCCATCTTGCGTGTGGTTGGTCGCACCCACTGGACACACGGTCTCACAAGGTGCCGCTTCGCAGTGCTGGCACATCATGGGCAAAAAGTGCGCGCCTTGATCGTGAAACTGCTTACCTTCTTTAAACTCCTTACCATTAGCCAATTCATTAGGATCACCCGCCTCTACTGAATCGTGCCAATAACGCTCGATGCGTAACCAGTGCATGGACTTACCATTCAGAAATTTTTCCTTACCTACCACAGCAAGATTATTCTCTGCATAGCAAGCTACGGTACAAGCATTGCAGCCCGTACAGATATCCATATCTATCGCCATTGCCCATTTGTAACCTTGATGTGGCTTGGCACCACCATAGGGATGGGTGTCGCGATACCTGTTCCAGTTTTGTAATAAATTCGCAATAGACACTTTTTAGACCTCCTTCGAAAGATTGACTTTGTCAGTTGTTTTTCTCAAGGCAATACGCTTGCCCGCCTGACCACCACCATATGGACCTTCGTCCTTAACGATCTTGATTTTTTGCCCTGTTTTAGTCACTTTGACGCGTGTCTCATGCAAGGCCAGCTCGCCTGTTTCTTTATCAAACACGGAATCCAGCACCTTAAACACGTTTTGACCAGTATTTTTAGCGTAACGTCCCATCGCTTCATGACCATAACCCATCGGTACAGAAACTGCGTCTGGATGGATGCCTTTGAACACATAGACCATCACTTTAATTGCGCCGCTTCTGGAAGCAATTTCTACAACATCGCCTTCAACCACACCAAGCTTGGCGGCGGTAGCCGGATGTATTTCCACCCAGCTATCCCAGACAATGGTCGTAATAGGATCAGGTGACTCCATCAACCAAGGGATATTTGCGTGACGACCATCGCGCATATGTGCGGAGGTCGAGGGAATTAAATGTAGCGGGTAAGCCTCATCGGCGACAACGGCAGGGAAGGCCAACTTCGTAGCGGCGGGTGTTTTAAGCGCACTTGCCGTTTTAGCAGGCAACTTGATAATGCCGTGGCTAACTGTCTTTTGCCAGAACATATCATCTGATGCCGTGCCGCCACCTAATGCCACTTTGTTTTGCACCATCGCGTTGCGCAAGTAACCATAAAAATCTTCGTACTGACCGTACTCAGTTGGTCGACGCTGCTTTAACAAGACCAATAGCACATCGCCTAATCCGCGCGTGTCTGGATATAATTTTTCCGACAAAGCTTGTTGAATATTAATTTGCGCGACATCTGCCATGTACTCCGGCACAGAGCTACCCCAATCTTCCATAACCGAATCCAACGGCAACACAAGATCCGCCTCCATCGCTGTCTCATCGCGATAATGCGACAACACTACTTTGAAGGGGACTTTTTTGAGGTTTTCTTTGAAGTTAAGCGAGGAATGCGAGGTGAATACAGGGTTGGAACCATAGGTAAACAACACCTTAATGTTGCCTTGCGCCATCTTGTCATTCAAGGCATGCAAAGCGTGACGATTGCCAACCTTAGGGGCAATTTGCGGGAAGGGCACACTGGCAGGGGCTGCCATGGTCTTACCGACATTACCCAACACATGGTTGAGGAGAGTAATGGCTGCCGCATTTTGCGAACCATGCGCATATCCTTCAGCAGCCGTACCGAAGAGCACCAAGCTGGGCGTGCGCTCTTTTAAGAGCGCGACCACCTTCTCGGTATGCTCAGCCGGAATGCCCGTTTCTTGAATCACGCGCTCAGCCGTGTAATCTTTGGCGATGGCCGCAGCCGCAGCGGGAACTTTGAAGCCTGCCGCGCCGAGTGCATTAATTAAGCCCAGCGCGTACACACCCTCTGTACCTGGACGAATGCACAACCAACGATCCGCATTTGCGCCAGTCAAGGTCATTTTGGATTCAACCTGAATCAGCACGCCGCGCGACCCGTTCGGCCCTTTGCGGAACTTGGCATATTGCTGCGTGAAATTAACAGGTGACACCCATGCGCCCAAGAAATCCGCACCGAATGAAACCACCACCTTAGCCTTATCAATGTGCAAACGTGGCATTTCTACGCCGTAGCTCTTCTTATTGGCTGCACGTACAACCGAAGGCGTAACCGCCTCGTAAGCGAAATGGTTCGACGAGCCCAGCGCATCCATGTAATTCTTTAACAGCACGCCGGAATGACCGCTCACCCCGCCGGTCAAAAAGGCCACTTCACTACCCTTTGCCTCGCCCAATTTTTCGTTAATCAGCGCTAATGCCTGCTCCCACGTAATGGTTTCGCCTTGGTCACCTTTACGCAACATGGGTTGTGCGATGCGATCTGGGTTGTAATGCGCTTGCAAACCCGCCTGACCCAAGCCGCAAATTTTGCCTTTGTTAATGGGTGACTCAGGGTTGCCCTCCAGCTTCAGCACGCGACCTTCACGTACCCTACCCACGATACTACAACCGCCATCACACTGCGCGCAGGTTGAATTGAAGTGCACATACACACCGGGAATCGCATACTCAGGCATCCCCTCGGTCGAGTGAGCGGTTACAAATTCGGTGCCATCTTCCACCGAAGTGTTGCCGCAAGCACTGAGTGCCACCGCCGCACCACCCCACCCCAAAACTTTCAAAAAATCACGCCGATTAAAATTATTTTCTATCATTGCTGAGTCCTCATGTGAAATCTATAACCGCCAACATTAAGTATTTTTGACTGGTACGCGCGCCTTACTTGTGGCACATAAAGCAGTCGTTCGGTCCATGCCCAGCCTTGGTAAAGGTATTGTCCAACGCATGATTTTTCTTATGGCAATTCACACAGAAGCCCATAGAAAGCGTCCTCACGCGCCGCGCCACTGTCATAGAAGAAACGTCACCGTGACAGTATCCACAAACCTCTTTGTATGGACGCTCCTGCTTGAAGATAAAACGCTGAATGTGGCGTTCGTGGTTAAAACGCACGTAGTCAGGCAAGTCGTGCACTTTTTTCCAAGGAATAGGCTTGCCTGCATCCCAGTATTCAAACAACTTTTCGATGCGGGGCGTATCTCTAACAGAGGGGATATTTTGATGGCAGCCGATGCATTTACGCAAAGGGGGAATGCCGGAAGTTAAACTGCGACGCGCATAGGTGTGGCAATACATGCAATTAATGCCATCACCGGTTTTGCCATCTGGATTAACTTTATTGGGATCACCCGCGTGACGATCATGCGGAAATTCTATGGGTTGCTCAACATGAGGCCCCAATTCGTCATAAAAAACCTCGTCCACAGAATTCCATAGCAGAGGTTTAATTGCGGTGTCTGGCTTGGCCTCAGGCCCGCCCTTCACCCTAAAAATATCGTCGTAATCGGCGACATATCCGCCTTTTTCCTTAGCAGCGGCAGCCGCTGCATTATTCGCGCTAGGGGCAACCCCATCACCTTTTGTAGAATTATCAGCCGAGCCCGTAGCCGCAACAGACAACCCCACTAGTAAAACCGTCAAACTTAAAAAATAGCGCATCATAAATAAGTCTCTCCACCAAACAATTAAACTGCCGAAAAAACATCATCCAGCGCACAATCACCAAAACCAAAAACCAAAAGTAGCCGCCCCAATTCTAAAATTCGAACTTAATAAAACGCGACGGCATAATGTCTGACCCGCTTGACAAAGTCAACGCTTAGCAAAAAATTACGACTTAATATCATATTAAACAAAAAGTTATAGTCAAATATTTAAAATTTGACCATTTTTTCGAAAATCAGTCGTTATATTCCGCCTTGCACTCTTTAGCAGCATTCATGCCACCACGCCAAACATCCCTAAAAGTTGCTGGCAATATGCTTGTCTTACTGCATTTACCCCTTGTATTTATTACAACAAATTGCGCCATAAAAACCCCTCTATTCGAAACACATCCTCACGTTATTCCGAACGCCGCATCGCGCGTCATTCCCGCATTCAAGAATTCATACATCATGCTTAAGAATGAACCAGCCATTCCTGCGACCCATCTACTGCAAGCAAACGTATAATCTAGGCAAGTCAATCTATTATTATTGCCCTACCCCCTGTGAAATATCCTGAACTGACCACCGCCGCGCAGTTTGCCGAATTTGCCGACATCATTGATGTACGCTCCCCCGCTGAATATGCGAAAGATCATCTTCCTGGCGCAAGTAATTATCCGGTGCTGAATGATGGCGAGCGCGAGCGCGTGGGAACGCTGTATAAACACTCGCCATTTGAAGCAAAAAAGTTAGGCGCGGTGTTAGTCGCGCGCAACATCGCCCAGCACCTGGAACAATCTTGGCAAAATCAGCCACGGGCTTGGCAGCCGCTTATCTATTGCGCACGCGGCGGGCAACGTAGTGGCGCACTAACCCATATCCTGCGCCAAATTGGCTTTAATGCGGCTCGCTTAGAGGGCGGTTACAAAAACTATCGCCAGTATGTATTGCAGCAGCTGGCGATTATTCCAGCCCAGCTCACTTTTTATGTGTTGTGTGGATTAACGGGTAGCGGCAAAAGCCGATTGCTCAACGCCTTAAAACAAAATGGCGCGCAAGTGCTCGATATGGAGCAAATAGCCCAACATCGCGGCTCGGTACTGGGCGATGTCATTCACGCAACCCAGCCCACGCAAAAAGCCTTTGATAGCCAAATACTGGCGCAATTAAAATCGTTTGATTTCGCCAAACCCATTTTTATTGAATCTGAAAGTAAAAAAATTGGCTCGGTGCGCGTACCTGACAAACTCATCGAAAAAATGTGGGGCAGCCCGTGCATCCGCCTAGAAACCCCCACCCCATTACGCATTGAATTATTGCGCGAGGACTACACCCATTTTCTGCAACACCCCGCACTGCTGCACACGCTATTACGCCGCTTAAAAGGCGCGCATTCCAACGCACAAATTACACACTGGCAAGCCCTGTGCGAAGCGCACGCATGGGACACACTCATCACCGAGCTGCTCGAACAGCATTACGATCCCGCCTACAACAAATCCATCCACAGCCACTACCCAAACCTTAGCGACGCGCCACAGCTTGTACTTAAAAACTCGTCAGAAAGTGCCTTTAACAGGCTGGCGCATGAAACACTTGCCTTGACGGGTAATTTTGTCAACAATGCCGACACGCCCTTCAACCTGATGCCGGAAAATTCCCAGATTCTAAACCAACAGATGCTCGACCAACCCATTATCAATTTCCCAGTTGCCGACTTCACCTTGCCCGCCACCGACCAAGTTGACTTCAACCTTGCCTCCGCGCGCGGCAAAACCCTAGTCATCTACTTTTATCCCAAAGACAACACCCCCGGCTGTATCACCGAAAGCCAACAATTCCGCGACCTGTATGACGACTTTCAACACGCGAATTGCGAAGTCGTCGGCATCTCGCGCGACAGCATCAAATCTCACGAAAATTTCAAAGCCAGATTTTCCCTACCCTTTACATTGCTGTCCGACAGCGAAGAAAAAGTGTGTACCCAATTCGGCGTAATCAAAATGAAAAACATGTACGGCAAACAAGTACGCGGCATCGAACGCAGCACCTTTGTACTCGACCAACATGGCGTGCTGCGCCGCGAATGGCGTGGCGTGAAGGCCGATGGCCACGCGCAGGAAGTGTTGCAATTCGTGCAAACTCTATAGCAATGCCCGTTGATTATTGCGCTCTACACGGGCTGCTGTGAAGTCATGTTGACATGAAGATGTGAGCGGAATAGGGTGCAAAGCAATGACGCGCCGAGGGGAAAGTATGAGATCAGAAATCAGTTGTGCAGCGGTTTTGTTGGGCATGATGGGAATCGTGGCGACAGCGGCGGCGGGCGAGAATACTGCAATTGTGGCGGAAAAACATGGTCTGTCCCCTATTATTCTGGTCGCGCAAGTCGCTGGTGGCAGCACGACAGCCCAGAAACAAAAAATCCGCACTGCGCTGTTTGGTGATGGCACAGCAACAGGCAGCATCGTCAGTGGCGCACTTGTTGGTGGTGATCCAAACTTGGACATTAAAGACGCATTTGCTAACTACGGCCTTGTCGACGGCAGCAACCAGGCCGCGCTGCTAAGAATGGGTGAAGTATTGAATGCTCTAGGGGTTCCGCGTGAAGCATCTCAAATACCAAGCTCAAATACAACCTACAACCTTAATGCCCACTTCAATCATTTCCATGTGTATGTAAAACCGCCGGTGCGTGTGGAGATAGAAACAAGCAGTAATTTACTGGCGGCAGCGCCGACATCAACCGCTACGGACGCGAGAGCCACCAGTGCCCCCGTTCCTGCCGCCACCCCCAAGACCAAGTACGACAAGGTGTTTAGTGGTTGTACCTATGCGGTTAATGCCGACTGGTCACCCTCAGCGATAGAGATGTACAACACCATGTTGCCCGCCGCTACCGTTTCGACATACCTCTCGAACCGCGGCATTCTATGGGGAGAGAACGAACCCGTCAAAATAACCCTACTTAAATCCCCAGCGCACGGCGATCTCATTCCAAATGCAAGATACCCTAATGGCGTGTTTATTTACCACGCTAACCAAGGCTACCTCGGCATCGATCAGATGTCCTTTGAAGTAGAAGTGTTGGGTAAAAAATTCAAGGTCATCTACGCACTAGTTGTTCAAAATTCAAACACAGATGGCCCCACGGAGGAAGCTGAAGCAGCCATTAAAAAGTGCAAGCAGAATTTAAAAGGCAGCTCCCTCGACATCATCGAATTGCCTACTGAAGGCTTCGTTTCCGACGAAGAACTCGCAAAGCTTCATAGTTTGGTCAGCTTCGCCCTTGGGTCGGGCACCTTGGGCAATGGTGGACTTTCTTTCGCCGACCTCCCCGCTGGCGCGGTCGGCCAGACCGTAGGCCAGACCATCACCCTCGACACCAACGCCGCCGGCCACGGTTGGTTTGTGGATACCACCCCCGGTGACAACAGCGAATACCTCCCCACCTCAGACCCCAACATCTGGCAAGCCCGCGCAGGCACTGCCGCCGCTGGCAAAATGGACATGCTCTCGGTATTGCTGCACGAATACGGCCATGTGCTCGGCATAGGCCACAGCGCCGACCAACACGCCAGCATGGCCACCACCCTCACCCCCAGCACCCGCCGTTTGCCGAGCGCGGACGAGATGGCGTTGATGTCGCAGTTGGTGGGTGAGTTGAAAAACTCCCCTCTCTCTAACTCTCTCCCCACAGGGGAGAGAGGACAAGCCATTAACTCCCCTCTCACATTTATGGGAGAGGGGCAGGGGGAGAGGGTGCCCGGCAATCTGCCCGTCGCTCCCTTTGGTGGTGGCCTCGCCGCCCTGTTCTTGGGTCGGTTAAGAACCACACGCTTCGGTGGAGTAAGCACGGTGTTCGATAGCGCGCAATTGTTGCCGACCGTCACGCAATACGCCGTCGCCGCCAACGCCGCGCTCACCAATACCGAGTTTGCCGCATCGGGTGCGGGCGGGGCAGGCGAAGGGGCAGCCGGTGTAGCGATAGGCTGGCACACCGCTGGCAATGTCGCTTTCAACGGCAACGGCACCGCCACGCTCTTTGAGACCGCCAGCGCACACAGGCTCTGCTCTCACCCAACAAACTTTAGCCTGACTAACTCTAACCAAGCCAAGGAGTCCTATGCCCTCTCGTAAAGCTGCTGCAACCACCAAATTATTCGTGCTGGACACCAATGTGCTGATGCACGATCCCACCAGTTTATTTCGCTTTGAAGAGCATGATGTTTATCTGCCGATCTTTGTGTTGGAAGAGTTGGATAACAACAAAAAAGGGATGTCTGAAGTCGCCCGCAATGCGCGTCAAACCAGCCGCTTTCTAGATACGTTGGTAGGTACGGTGACGCACGAAATCGAATCGGGCATCCCGTTAAAAGCGTTGGGCAATATGGATGCGACGGGGCGTTTATTTTTGCAAACGCAATTTATCGAGCAGGCATTACCCGGCAATTTTGCCAGCGGCAAGGCCGATAACGCTATTCTCAGCGTGATGCTGTATCTGCATAATCAGCAGCCAAAACGCTCGGTTATTCTGGTCAGCAAAGACATTAACATGCGTTTAAAAGCGCGCATGTTGGGGCTGGACGCGCAAGATTATTTCAATGACAAAGTTCTCGAAGACACCGACCTGCTCTACTCCGGCGTGCTGGCCTTGCCTGAAGATTTCTGGGATAAACATAGCAAAAATTTGCGCTCGGTAACGCAAGGTGAATTTACTTACTATGACATTCAAGGACCGCTGTGCCGCAACTTGTTGCTCAACCAATTTGTGTATCAAGAAAATGGCAGTACTTCATTTCAAGCCGTGGTGACCGAAGTGAATGGCAACGCTGCCAAGCTGCGCACGTTGACTGATTACACGCACCAGAAAAATGCGATTTGGGGCATCACCGCACGCAACCGCGAACAAAGTTTTGTGCTGAATCTGCTGATGAATAAAGATATTGATTTTGTCACCCTGCTCGGTCAGGCGGGCACGGGCAAAACCCTGCTCACCCTAGCGGCGGGCTTGATGCAAACATTGGAACATAAAATATATTCCGAAATTATTATGACCCGCGTAACCGTGCCAGTCGGCGAAGATATTGGCTTTTTACCCGGCACGGAAGAAGAAAAAATGTCGCCGTGGATGGGCGCACTGGATGACAATCTGGACGTGCTGAACAGCACCGATAATGAAGGCGGCGAATGGGGACGCGCCGCGACGCGCGATTTAATCCGCAGCCGCATTAAAATAAAATCGCTCAACTTTATGCGCGGGCGTACTTTTTTAAAGAAGTTTTTAATCATCGACGAAGCGCAAAATCTCACGCCGAAACAGATGAAAACGCTGATTACCCGCGCTGGCCCCGGCACCAAAGTGGTGTGCTTAGGCAACATCGCGCAAATTGATACGCCTTATTTAACCGAAGGCAGTTCGGGTTTAACCTATGTGGTGGATCGCTTCAAAGGTTGGGCGCATAGCGGGCATGTCACCTTGCAGCGCGGCGAAAGATCGCGTCTGGCGGATTATGCGGGCGAGGTTTTATGACAGCCCCAATTAAAAAATCTATCGAAGCATGGCGCGAAGAACTCACGCCCGAACAATTTTACGTATGCCGCCAATGCGGTACAGAACCGCCATTCTCCGGCGAATACTGGGATTGCCATGATCGCGGCATCTACCGCTGCGTGTGCTGCAACAACGCGCTGTTTGATTCGGAAGTAAAGTTTGAATCCGGCAGCGGCTGGCCCAGTTTCTGGCAACCGTACCAGCCAGACAGCCTCGCCACCCGCACCGACACTCAGCATGGCATGGTACGCGAAGAGGTGCTGTGCCACCATTGCCAGGCGCACCTCGGACATGTATTCGACGATGGCCCAGCACCAACTGGGTTGCGCTACTGCATAAACTCCACCGCGCTTATTCTGGATCGAACATAAACATATCAGCCGTATCGTGCGCGCAGCGCACGATAACCAAACACAAGAGGAAACTATATTTATCGCTGATATACCAGATGAACCAATAGTATTGAGCGGACGGAGCGCTCCCCGTTGATTGTGTACACAGTGCAGAGATTGGCATGCAGCTAGTAAAAAAATTCTTCTTAAAAATGTTACGCCTCTTAGCTTTTGGCGGAGTGGCATGGGCTTTGAGCATCACGCAGGCTCAGGCGGGGTGGTTCTCGAACGAGAGAATTAACGTCACGATCAAAGTGCGGGACGAGGCGGGAAAGCCGATCCCGTTTGTCACAGTATGGCAATTTATCAAGTTTGATCCGGCGCATCTCAGCAGCGATGACATCAGCTTAACCATGGAAGATTTATGGCGCTGCACGGTGCGCTACCAAGATACTTTCGAGTATGTTTTAGAACACGGTGATAAACCCGTCCGTTTGATACTCGTCCCCAAAATGGGCAACCAGCAAGGCGAGGTGCGCCATGTTCTAGATTATGAGGAGATGACTGGCCGGAGCAATCGCTACTCGCGCCCCGACCCGCTGGCATTTGGTTACACCTTGATGAAGCGCGGTTATGAGCCCGGCAAGGTCGAATTTTTATTGCACAAAGACGCGAAGAATGCCGATGCCGTGGTCACGCTTAAGCGCGATCCGCTCGATGAACTTGAAGATCAACCGTATTTGCAAATGGTTGATCGCATCCGCTACGAGCTGTCCGACACGCCACTCAACACCGCTTTGAATTTGGAAAACTATAGACGCATTGCCGCATTGCGCAAAGGGCTGGAGGAGTCTGCGCAACAAGCCAGTGCAGCAGACGACCCACGCGCGGCGGCCAGAATTTATGCACGCATGCGCTATATGCCCGAACTCATTATCGTGAATAACCGGGTCGTGGGTTTCCTGCAAACCAACCCTGGCTCGGCGCAGGGCGAACAGGCACTGCAACGCGCGCTCGAACTTGATCCAGAAAACTTATTCGTGTGGATGCATACCATCCAAAAGCGCACGAACAACCAAAAGGTAACCTCACCGGAAGCGCGAACCATACGGAATATTATGCAGCTTGAAGCCTTAATCGAAAAACATGGTGAAGCGGCTTGGCCTGAGATATTTCGCTGGCGGGCGGGCTCATACGCCAATCTTGGTGATTTTGTAACTGCACGAAACCTCTACTTGGAAGCCGCTCGGCTGGAGCCCAAATTTACCGACTGGAATGAACGAATTGAGGACATGAAACGTGCCATGCGTATGAAAAATATTCCCGTTCCCCGAGACTGGTAAACAGATGGGCGAATAGATGGGCAAGCCAACTGATCAATACGAACCCTGCAGCAAAAGCAGGTAACTTTATAATCTCTGCGAGCTTGCGTTATGACACCGCCACATACGTCGGTATGTGCCCTATTCAGCCAAATTAAAAAGCAATCGTAAACCCTGCCCACTCAGCGGTATAATCCGCTCCGCAATTAAAGCGGTCTCAAAAAATTTCCGCAATTTTCCTAAAATTATCTCGGCAACACTTTTACCCTAGCCCACCACCATGAAACTGTTATTCGATCTTTTCCCCGTCATTCTATTTTTCGCCGCCTTCAAATATTTTGGCATTTACGTTGCCACCGCCACCGCGATGGGAGCTACTGTCCTACAAGTTATCTGGATGAAATTACGCCATGGCAAAGTAGACACGATGTTGTGGGTGAACTTCGGCATCATCGGCCTGTTTGGCGGCGCGACTTTGCTGTTGCAAGATGAAAATTTCATCAAATGGAAGCCGACTATTTTGTATTGGATATTTGCTGGGGCATTACTTTTTTCCAATTTGCTTTTCAAGAAAAATTTAATCCGCTCCCTCTTGGGGGAAAAAATATCGTTACCCGATCCGATTTGGAATAAGGTGAATCTCAGCTGGGGATTATTTTTTCTCATTCTTGGCATCATCAATCTGCACGTTGCCTTCAACTATTCGACCGATGCTTGGGTCAACTTCAAACTATTTGGCGCGACGGGCATCATGCTGGCATTTATAATCTTACAGGCCGTATTTTTATCTAAACATATGACACACAAAGAGGAGAATTAACATGCTCTATGCCATCACCGGAACGGACACCGCCAATAGCCTGAGCAAACGTCTGGTCACACGCCCCGCACATATTGCTAGGCTGACTCAACTACAAGAAGAAGGACGGCTGATTCTCGCTGGGCCATTCCCCGCTGTGGATGCAATGGATCCCGGCACGGCTGGATTTAGCGGTAGCTTAATCGTGGCAGAATTTGCCTCGCTACCAGAAGCCGAAGCGTGGGCAAAGGCCGATCCCTATCTGGCCGCTGGGGTATATGAAAAAGTAACGGTTAAGCCCTTCAGAAAAGTATTCCCTGTTTAACTGTGCGAACACCTGTTTAACTGTGCAAACACTGGCATGACTACGCAATCCCCCCTATGACTACGCAATTTCTGGCATGAGCGCGCAAACGATCGAGCGGATGCAGGCATCGCTGGCTGTTTTGCAACCTGTGCAAATGCACATTATTGACGACAGCCATAAACATGCAGGCCATGCTGGTGCACGCTCTGGCGGTGGGCACTACCAGCTCGCCATTACCTCCGCACTGTTCGTTGGCAAATCTACCCTGGCGCGGCATCGTATGATATATTCCGCGCTGGGTGACCTGATGAAACAGGAAATTCATGCCTTGCAAATTACCGCAAACACCCCGCAATAAAATAAACGCGTCACCCGTTATAAAAAATCTAATCACCCAAATATAAAAGGAGCGAACCATGCTGAAATTTTCCACCCTATCCAGATCGTCTGGATTTGCCACCCTCTCTTTACTGTCGGTGCTCATTGTCACCCCGGCCTGCGCCGCAGACGCACCTATGACCGAAGGCAAATCCTCTATCACTGTCAATGGCGTGGTTATCTCGCAAGATCGTATGGACATGCACGTCAAAGCTGCTGCTGCACAAGGCCGCGCAGACTCGCCCCAGCTTCGCATGGCAATCCAAGACGAGCTCATCAGCCTTGAGCTTATGGCGCAAGAGGCAGTAAAAAATGGCCTCGACCAACAAGCCGCAACCAAACGTCAAATTGAAGCCGCACGCCAATCTGCGCTGGTTGGCGCATTTGTGCAAGATCACTTTGCCAAACATCCCATCACTGAAGAAGAAGTGAAAAAAGAATATGAAACATTGAAAAGTGCGACCAGCGAAAAAGAATATAAAGCGCGTCACATCTTAGTTAAAGAGGAAAAAGATGCTCAAGCCATCGTCGCCAGATTAAAGAAAGGCGCGAAATTTGAACTCATCGCAAAAAAACGTTCGCTGGATACCGGTTCGGCTGTGAATGGCGGCGACTTAGGCTGGAGCATGCCTTCCAACTTTGTTCCCCCCTTTGCTGCGGCCTTGAAAGATCTGAAAAAAGGACAAATCAGCGCACCCGTGCAATCAGAATTTGGCTGGCACATCATCAAACTGGATGCAATCAGAGAATTCAAATTCCCCGCATTTGAAGAGGTTAGAAAAAATATTGCCCAACGCCTGCAACAACAATCCGTGCAAAAAGCGATCGGCAATTTACGTGCGACTGCTAAAATTGAGTGATTGTAACTATTGAAAAGTAATCAATAAAAAAGGGGCACACAGCCCCTTTTTTATTTCCTTCAACAACCCCAATCACCCCACCCACTTGCGCGCATTTTGAAACATGCGTAGCCACGGCCCATTTTCTTGCCTGTCCCCATCGGCTTGAAATGCTGTTGTTGATGGATACCAAGAATGTTGCACCGCACGCATCAGCCTTTCTGGATGCGGCATCATAATATTGAATCTTCCATCCGCCGTCGTGAGGCCTGTAATACCTTGTGGCGAGCCATTGGGGTTCAGCGGATAGCATTCTGTCACGCGACCCGCGTTATCCACATAGCGCAACGTAACGGCTGGCTGCGCGGCTTTTAATTTTGCAACAGAACCAAAATCAGCGAACCCTTCGCCGTGCGATACCACAATCGGCATACGGCTGCCTTCCATGCCAGCAAACAAAATGGAAGCGGTCGCTTGCACTTCTACCATAACCAAGCGCGCTTCAAATTGTTCTGACACGTTGCGCGAAAAATGTGCCCACTGTTCCGCACCGGGAATAATTTCGTGCAAATTGCTCATCATCTGGCAGCCGTTACACACGCCCAAGGCGAAGGTATCCGCGCGTTGAAAAAATGCCGCGAACTCATCGCGCGCGCGCGCATTAAATAAAATAGATTTTGCCCAACCTGCTCCTGCGCCCAATACATCGCCGTATGAAAATCCACCACACGCCGCCAAACCCTTAAAATCCGCCAGCTTCACGCGCCCTGCCAAAATATCGCTCATGTGCACATCAATTGCGGCAAAGCCGGCTCGGTCAAATGCTGCTGCCATCTCTACATGGCCATTCACGCCTTGCTCGCGCAAAATAGCAATTTTGGGACGGGTGTTTAATAACGCCGAGGGGACAGAGTTGCCTTTTAAATAAATGGATTCAGTCAAATAATAAGTGAGTTTGACGTGCAATCCAGGATCAGCTGCATTTAAAATTTGGTCATATTCTTGTTGCGCGCACGCTGGGTTATCACGCAACCGCTGCAAGTGATAGCTGGTCTCCGACCACATTCTTTTGAGTGCAACGCCACGCTCGCTGAATAATTTTTTCGCATTACGTTTGATCTCGATCACGCCGTGCGTATTCAAAGTTGCCACCTGCATCGCGGAAATATGTGCGGTGTGAAAAGCATTCAGCACCTGGGGTAAGTCTGCTTGCCGCACTTGTACCACTGCACCCAACTCTTCATTAAATAACACGGCGAGGTCATCACCCTGCATCGCGTCTAAATTACTTGGCAACGCATCCAAATTAACATCCAGCCCAACATGCCCTGCAAATGCCATTTCGCACAGCGTGACGAACAACCCCCCATCCGAGCGATCATGATAGGCCAGTAATTTTTCTTCACTTTTTAATCGCTGAACGATCTCAAAAAATAATTTTAATTTGCTCGCGTCATCCACATCAGGCGCAACATCGCCCACTTGTTTATACACCTGCGCCAAGGCCGAGCCACCCATGCGATTTTTTCCTGCACCCAAATCAATCAACACCAGAGCGGTATCCAAGTCAGCCACTAATTGCGGCGTGAGGGTTTGCCGCACATCCATACACGGCGCGAAAGCGGTGACTATGAGCGATAGTGGTGCGGTGACCGCCTTATCTCCTGCTTCATCCCGCCAAGCAGTTCGCATGGACATAGAATCTTTACCAACTGGAATGCTGATACCAAGCTGCGGGCACAACTCCATGCCGACCGCGTGTACGGTGTCAAACAGCGCGGCATCTTCGCCATGATGTCCGGCGGCGGCCATCCAGTTGGCAGACAATTTTATATCGCCGATTTCTGCAATGCGCGCGGCAGCGATATTGGTGATGGCCTCGCCCACCGCCATACGCCCCGATGCGGGCGCGTTAATCAATGCTAATGGCGTGCGTTCACCTAATGCAAATGCCTCGCCCAAGTTGCTATGAAAATCTCGCAGCGTGACGGCTACATCCGCCACGGGCACTTGCCACGGCCCCACCATTTGGTCGCGTGCGGTGAGCCCGCCAACGGTGCGGTCACCGATGGTGATCAAAAAAGATTTATCCGCCACTGCAGGCAAACGCAGCACCCGCGCTACCGCATCCTCAATACTCATTTTGCGCGTATCCAATGCGGTGTGTTTCACCACCTCGCGTTTAACATTGCGCGTCATTTTAGGGGGCTTATCCAATAGCACTGACAGCGGCATATCGACTGGATTATTATCGAATAATTCATCATGCAGCGTCAGTTGATGCGCTGCCGTGGTCTGCCCCAACACCGCATAGGGGCAACGCTCGCGTTCGCATAGCGCGGCAAATTCGGCCAAACGCTCGGGGGCTATCGCCAACACATAACGCTCTTGCGCCTCGTTGCTCCAAATTTGCAAAGGCGACATGCCGCGCTCCTCGCTGGGCACCGCGCGCAACTCGAAAGTTGCACCACGACCACCGCCGTGTACCAACTCCGGCAAGGCGTTAGAAATGCCCCCCGCACCCACATCATGTATGGATAAAATAGGATTATCACTACCCATTTGCCAGCAACGATCAATCACCTCTTGCGCGCGCCGCTGCATCTCTGGGTTGCCGCGCTGCACTGAAGCGAAATCTAGATTTTCGGTATTTGTGCCCGTGTCCATACTGGATGCGGCACTCCCACCCAAACCAATCAACATACCCGCTCCGCCGATTTGCAACAACAGCGCGCCAACAGGCAAAGCCTGTTTGTGCGTATGTTGAGCGGCGATACTGCCCAAACCGCCCGCCAACATAATGGGCTTGTGATAACCGCGCATCTCGCCGTTGACCGACTCCTCAAAAGTGCGGAAATATCCAGCCAAATTTGGGCGACCAAATTCATTGTTAAAGGCCGCGCTGCCAATGGGCCCGTCCAACATTATTTGCAATGCGGAGGCGATGCGTGCAGGTTTGCCATACGGTTGCACTTCCCACGGCTGCTCAAAGTTTGGAATACTTAAATTGGAAACTGAAAACCCGGCCAAACCCGCTTTGGGTTTAGAACCCGTTCCAGTCGCACCCTCATCGCGGATCTCACCACCCGAGCCAGTTGCAGCCCCGGCAAAAGGCGCAATCGCGGTCGGATGATTATGCGTTTCCACTTTCATCAGCGTGTGCGTTAATTCTTTTTTATACGCATAACAACCCTCTGCGCTCGGATAAAACCGTGCTGCTTCCGCGCCTTTAATCACTGATGAATTATCCGAATACGCCACCACCGTACCTTGCGGGCTGACTTTGTGCGTGTTGCGGATCATGCCGAACAAAGAAATATGCTGCTGATCCGCATTCATTTGGTTCTCACCATCCACCACCCAATTTGCATTGAATATTTTATGGCGGCAATGTTCGGAATTTGCCTGCGCAAACATCATCAGCTCCACATCCGTGGGGTTACGTTTTAGCTTGCGAAAATTTTCTACCAGATATTCGATTTCATCTTCTGACAAAGCCAAGCCTAATTCGCGGTTAGCCCCAGCCAGCGCAGCATTACCACCCTGCAACACTTCCACGGTGGACAGCGGTGCGGGTTCGCCATGACGGAAAATTTTTCCAACTAAATCCGCAGCATTTAAAATAGAAAAATCAAGCACCGACTCGGTCATGCGATCATGCAATAACGGCAACAATGCCTCACGTTCTGCTTGCGTCAGCGCGTATCCACTTTTTGTTTTTAAGGCATATACCGTACCGTGCTCCACGCGCTGCACACCGTGCAAAGCGCAATGCTGGGCAATATCGGTGGCCTTAGACGACCACGGCGAAATCGTGCCCAGACGCGGCACGACCAATAAATTTTGACCAGCCTCAAACTGACCGGAACGGCTGCTTCCCTCCCACGCTTCTGCTGACAACAACGTGCCCAGCCTCATCTTTTCTGCCGAAGATAAATCTGCCTGTAATTCCACAAAATACCAATGTCGCGTATCGACCAACGCAACACCTGATTTTTTAAGCGCGCCTTGCTTTAATACTAGGCGCAGCCTTTCTAAACGGAATGTGGAAAGCGCGGATTGACCGACAAAAATTTGAAATTTAGACATGACAATGCGGTAATTTAACCTAGAAACGGCAGTTGGACAGAGTGAAGTGTGCGGTTATGGCGGTGCAGGGCAAGGCGCGACGAGGCGGAATGGTCGTTCCATTCCAACGAGTTGCAACGCTGCAATGCGCTGCTATAGTCGTGCAATTCACCCCGTAGCGCGCTCTCACCAAACGGGTGAACGAAAAATTTCTATATAACTTTATTAAAACCATCTTGTTGGATTGCCAGTAGAGCGGTCAACTACCGTTTCTAGGTTTAAGGGAGCGTGATTATACTATGCACACTCACTGACTTTAACCGAATACCGCATGAACTTTAACTTACCCCTCTCGCACATGAACTCTCCCATCGACATTCGCGAAGAAGCGGGCGTACGCTCGCTTCACTTTGGCTCAGACTGGGTGCAAGGTGCGATGCGGATCGCCCGCCCGTGGAATTTGGAACTGGAATACACCCGCGAAATGATGGCCAGTTTGCTGCTGCGCGAACATGCCCGCTATCCGCGCAAGGTATTGCTCATTGGCCTAGGCGCGGCCTCGCTAACCAAATTTTTATATCGCCATTACCCGCTCGCCAAACTCACTGTGGTTGAAATTCAGCCCGGTGTGGTAGCGGCCGCACGGCAATTCTTTAAGCTGCCAGAGGACGCTCAACGCCTGAATATTGTGATTGGCGATGGCGCAAAATTTGTACTCGACAGCCCACAAATTTACGACCTAGTGCTGGTAGACGGCTTCGACGAAAAGGCGCGCATGGGCGAGCTGGATACGGTTAGATTTTATCAGGCCGTGCGCGCATTACTCAGCGATGAGGGCATCATGGCCGTTAACCTACTCGGCCACAACCGAGGATTTGCCGTCAGTGCCGGACGCATCTGCCAAGCGTTTAATGATCGCGCCATTATTTTTCCCTCGTGCGACAGCGGCAATACCATTGTTTTTGCGGCTACGGGCGAGCCTATCAATCTCGCGCTGGATGATCTCAAAGAAACAGCACTGGCCTTAAAAGAAAAAACAGGGTTGAATTTATTACGCACGCTGACGCGCTTAGAGCAAGCGCAAACTTGTCTGGGCGGCATTTTGGTTTTGTAAAGCCGAGCGCGCTACATCAACTATCCACCACGCAAACTGCCAAACACCCCTCCTCTGCCAACGTTTTATGGCAACGCCCCCGCACAAAAACACAGGACAAAGTACCTAAAAAATAGGGATTTCTTGCTCATGCCCCTCCCCAACGAAGAGCGTAATTTACGTTCCAGCAGCACCTAAGAACGGAGGGGTACCATGCACACCAACAAGAATTTTGAAGCACACCAGAATGAACGCTTAGCAAATGAGCAGCACTCGCCTCATGAGCGTTCGACAATGCGGACATTACTCATTATCGCTTCAATGACAACAATGATGTATGTCATGGCATTTTTGTGGCTGGTAATGAATTAAGGGAAGTCGCGTAGCTTTAACCCAGATTTAATTAACCCAGATTTAAGCGTCATTTTATCGCACCGGCTTCCTCAACCTGTCACCCGCAATGCCGATATGTACTTATGCACCCAAGCATGTATCACTACAGGAGGCTATCATGAGAAACACTACAACGAAATACGAGTTGGACCAGATCAGGACCAGCGATTCCACGGATATTAATTATGGCAATGAAATTTTATCTGCCGGATGGAATCCAGCTGTTGCACTCATGCATTCCATACCGACCGCTGGCGAGCACGCGCTGCCCAGCGATCTGGCTACGGCTGATGCTGAGCTGTTTCTGCAAAAAATGTACTGTGCTCAATCTTAATTTTTATTAGAAATAGTACGCTACTCGTGCGGGTTATATAACGCCCGCTTCCACCGCATAGCGTACGTAAAATAAATTAAGCTGATGCGCGCGCAAACTGCCCATTAACTGATCTGCGGTCGCGCTGTCTGTCACAAATTCTACCTGCACGGGCAACTCTCCGGCCAGCTCAAAAAATGTTTCGTCGTGCAAGCGACCATGTCGCCCAAACCCAGAAATAGCGCGAAAAGCTGAACCGCCCGTCATACCCAACCGCATTGCCTCATTCAGTAGCCATTCATACAACAGGCTTCCGTGATGATGCCGCTTCTCCGTCAAATAAAATTTCAAATAAACGTTCTGCATTACTCACTCCTATGTTTGCAGCCACTTAAAACTTTGTATCCCCAGTATTGTCATCAGCAACGAACCCAGCACATGAGCGGAAATAATCGCCCCCGCCCAAACATATTGCCCGCGCACGAGTAAGGTGACGGTCTCGGCAGAAAAAGTTGAGAAAGTAGTGAGCCCGCCCAAAAATCCGGTAATGATAAGCAGCCGCCACTCCGGCGACAATCCCGGATGCTGCATGAAAAATGCAAGCGCCAAGCCAATCAAATACGCGCCCATTAAATTGGCCAATAACGTACCCAACGGCAATTCGGGTAGTACGGAGTTGAACCACAGACCTAAGCCCCAGCGCATCCACGCGCCGATTGCCGCGCCACAACCAACAGCCAAAAAAGCATACAGTGCCATGGTGAAATATCTATAAAATTGTAATTAGCTAACGACTCGCACCATCGCAAAGCCGCCTCCCACCGTCCTAAAATTAGTGGTCTGCCCTTGGTATAACCGCGCCACGATCATTTGAATTTTATCCTCATACACATAGCAACGTATATCAAATTTAAATTCCACTGGCTCGGCTCCAACCACGCCAACCATCCGCACACCTGGGACAGCCATACGCTGCGCGATATAACCGCCCTTTATAATTTCGCCAAATACTTTACGCGTGATATTCGCGCCGCGATACGAGCCTTTACCGCCATAACCTGTGGCAGGCTTAAAAAACCATTGCTTGCGCTGCGCCCACCAATCCTCGGCATCTTGCGCCAACACCAGCCTAGTTTGGGGAATGCCTGCTTGTAAAATCGTAATGGTTTCTTCGGGCACAGCCATCGCGTGCAAACTATTTACATCGGTTAGCAACGCAAGATTCTGCTTATCTGCGTACAGCGCGTAAGCGTAGGGATGTGGGGTAAGCACTACAATATTTTTTTGATAAGCGTTGAGCAACGCGGGGTGATGTTGCAGCGAAAAATCGGTCAGCCGATTGTAGATCAGATCAATTTTTTGACCTTGACAATAAACCCCATCAGCACGCACTTCTAGTGCTTCTGGGGCGGTAATGAAAGCGTTTAATCCGGCACGCTCAAACATTTTTTGCGCCAATAAAAACTCTGGGTAGAAATATTGTTCGTGCGGATTTTCATCCACAATCGCGATACTGTGCAGCGGTTTATCACCCTGCTCTAAACGCCACTCGTGCAAAAACATCTCTATCAAGATTGGCTCGATATTGGCATCAGCGGTTGCCTCGCCCAAAGCCGCTGTTTGCTGCTGGCTTTGTAATAACAAGGCATTCAGCAGACCGCCTCCCGCATTGGTATTAATCTCAATCAGATGCACGCCCTCTGCATTGATATGAAAATCATATCCAAAAAATACGCCAAGAGCTTTGGATGTATCGTTTTTCTCGCCATCCGGTAGCACCGCGTCCTGCCAAGCAGGTAAGGCCACCACCTGATTGATCGCTTGAATAAGGGCGCGCATTTGTTGCAACTCGGTGCTAGAAATAAACACCGCCGAATCGGCAAAAAGATAGGGGCAGCGCGTAGCGACTAACTGCTGCCACACCGAACCTTGTGCGCGCAGCGCATGCTCCAAGGCAGCGCGATCGGTGACGGCAAAATGAGCATCGTTGTTCAATTTTTTCAATTCTTCAATACTTTCGGAACCCGCAGCAACACTTACAACACAACTGCATCATTCTGAATTTAGTTTTTTAGGCTTACTTTTTGGGCTTCAATCTCTCTGCAATTCTTGCCCGATTGACTGCGAGTGCTTCAGGGGTGGGCTGCCAGTCATTTCTTAAATGTGGCGGAATTGCGCTCATGAGTCGCGCTGGATCGGCATCATACTGCGGTTTGTATCCTCTATTTTTCATTTCTTCAACCAGTGCCTGCTGGCGCTTTGCGAGATAACTCACCTTGTCGTAGAAAAATTTAACATGCCCTTTTCCCAACGTATAGGCCAGCGGTGGATTAATGTCGTTGCGCTCACTCGCGGCTCTAACCAGCGCAAATACACGCGGCAATTCTCGATACTCTGCAACCAAATGTTTGCCCGTCAGCTCACTGGGTGGCACCACATTTATTCTGGTCATAATCGTCTTCTGTGCTGCAATTAAAGTATCTCAAAGATACCTGCCGCGCCCATTCCTGTCCCAATACACATCGTCACCATGCCGTATTTTTGCTTCGTTCTACGCAAGCCGTGCAATAACGTTGCGGTGCGGATCGCGCCCGTCGCGCCTAGAGGATGACCCAATGCAATCGCGCCCCCCAGCGGATTAACCTTGGCTGGGTCTAACCCTAGATCGTGAATCACCGCCAATGCTTGTGCCGCGAACGCCTCATTCAACTCAATCCAATCCATATCCTGCAACTGCAACCCTACTTGCCGCAAAACCTTAGGAATGGCCTCTTTCGGGCCGATGCCCATAATTTCTGGCGGCACGCCTGCCACCGAATATCCCAAAAATTTTGCAATTGGAGTCAAGTTATAACGCTTCAACGCCGCCTCGGAACACAGCAGCACCGCCCCTGCACCGTCCGACATTTGCGAGCTATTGCCTGCGGTGACCGAACCTTTTTGCGCGAACACTGTTTTCAATTTCGCCAACGCCTCAACCGAGGTATCCGCACGCGGCCCTTCATCCTGACTGGCCATTATTTTTTTCACATTAATTTCGCGGCTGGATAAATCCGGCGTGGCATTGCTGATTTCGTAAAGCGTGATTTCATTTTTAAAATGTCCGGCAGCGATACCTTGCAACGCCCGCTGATGGCTCTGGTACGCAAACGCATCCTGCGCCTCGCGCGACACTTTCCAACGCTGCGCCACTTTTTCAGCAGTCATACCCATGCCAAATGCAATCGCGATATTTTCATCGCGCTCAAAAATCGCCGGGTTGTACGCGACCTTGTTGCCCGTCATCGGCACCATGCTCATGCTCTCTGTGCCCGCCGCGATCATCACCTCAGCCTCGCCCAATCGAATGCGATCCGCCGCCATTGCCACCGCCTGCAAGCCAGACGAACAAAAGCGATTGATCGTCACCCCAGGCACCGTGTTCGGCATCCCTGCCAGCAACAAAGCAATACGCGCCACGTTAATGCCCTGCTCGCCCTCTGGCATGGCGCAGCCAACAATCACATCCCCCACCGCAGCGGGATCAATCCCCGGTGCTTGTGCCAACACACTACGCAAAACGTGCGCCAACATATCGTCAGGCCGCGTATTGCGAAACATGCCACGCGGCGCTTTGCCAACCGGCGTGCGCGTTGCAGCAACGATATAGGCTTCTTGAATTTGTTTAGACATTTATTTCTCCCAACTTCCGAATTTAAGTATCGAGCATTGTGTAAAAAAAACCTCCCGCAGCCCCCCACATCAGGGGGAGAGCCAAACTTCTCCCCTGACAAGGGGAGGCTGGGAGGGGTTAGCATTGTCAAACCAATCCCAGACTTTCACGGCTAACGTTTCGCAGCCACACGATACACCGCATTGCGCTCGCGCTTGCCGACCGCAACTACAATCACCAACAAAACGGCATCGCGCACTTCGTAAACCAATCGATAGCCCACGCTGCGCAGCTTGATTTTGTAACGGTCTTTTTGCCCCGCCAATTTAGCCGCAGCAACACGCGGGGTTTTTAGACGTTCAGTCAGCTTTTTTTTGAATTGCTCACTCACCGTCGCATCCAGCTTGCGCCACTCCGCCAGCGCATCGGGATGGAACGCCAGCTTATAGCTCATCCAACTTTACCCGCACCAACTTCTTGCCGTCCTTCAAACGCGCATCGGCAATGGCGTTCAACTCCATGTCTTCCAACTTATCTATCAATGCCTCATAAGCCTTGGCGGGTATGCAATAAAAAGTCGGCTCATTGCGATTCAAAATCGCCACCGGAAAACCTTCGCCCGCCGCAACCGTCGCCATCGGATTCTTTTTCAATTCAGAAACACTCGCGGTTGTTTCCGCCAAAATTACATGCGCCATTTGATTAAATCTCCATTTTAATGAGTGCTTACAATAGCACTCTAAACAGGTCTCGGCAATTGGCCTATATTTTAATGGATTGTGATGGCCACACATCGCCCTTGCGGCTCCTTGCCAAATGGCGTGCGCGTTGCCGCAACGATATAAGCTTCTTGAATTTGTTTGCTCATGATTGACCTCTCAATTTTTGGTGTATGCCGGATGCAATGAATCTTCCGCCCACTGCTGTGGATTATTGTTGATATATTCAACGATGCGATTGTAATCCGCATCATCACGAATGATGTGCTCGTAATAATTACGCTGCAAAACGGGTGTACCCAGCGTATCTCGTATTTCATTTATTTTTTTACTGACCGCACCTTTGAAACCACGCACCATTGCCCCAATATTCCGCGATGGCGACCGTAGGGGCGTATGGCAATACGCCCGATCAGTATGGCAATACGCCCTGTCAACATTACCATTGGCCCTCTGTTGCTGATCATATTGAATGGGCGTATTGCCATACGCCCCTACACCGTCCGCCATATTGCCATACGCCCCTACGATATAAACGATGCCATGAAAATGGTTCGGCATCACCACAAACTCACCGCATACAATTTCTGCTCGAAGCTCCGCCGATCTCGCCCATTCTGCCGCTACAATTTCCCCATATTCATTTAAACGCATATGACCATTTTCAATTTCACCAAACAAACACGCCTTGCCCTGAGTGCATATCGTTATGAAATATGCTCCAGCTTGCGAATAATCGTACCCTTGCAAACGAAGGCTACGACGGTGCTGTTCGTTTGGTTGATCGGACATGTTTTATCCTCCGTAGGGGCGTATGGCAATACGCCCGATCAGTATGGCCAAACGCCCTTACGATTTAATTCCTTAACGGCTTACCGTTCTTCAACATATGCTCCACGCGCGCTTTGGTTTTTTCCGTCGCCAGTAACTCCATAAAGTTTTTGCGTTCTAAATCCAGCAGCCATTGTTCGTCGACCATGCTGCCTGCTTCTACATCGCCGCCACACATCGTTTCTGCGACGCGGCAGCCAATGTTGTAGTCGTGTTCGGAGATGAAGCTGCCCTCCAGCATGTTGATCATTGATGCTTTAAAGGTGGCAATGCCGATGCGTCCGGCGACCATGATTTGACGTTGCGCTAACGGTGGGCGATAGGCGGTGGCATTGAGGGCGCGGGCTTCTTCTTTGGCGATGTGCAGTAGCTCAAAACGGTTCAGGACGATGCGATCGGTGGCGCGCAGGTAGCCCATTTCACGCGCCAGCTCGGCACTTTTGGAAACTTCGCCCATGGCAATTTGCTGAAAATATTTTCGCAAATAGGGGAACACGTCGACGCGGCCATCGTTGGAAAACTTCTGCGCATCGGCTGCTGCGCGCTGCGCCATTTCTTTGCAGCCGCCACCTGCTGGTAAGATGCCTACGCCTACCTCCACTAAGCCAATGTAGGTTTCCAGCGAGGCAACAATGCGCGTGCAGTGGATGGAAAATTCGCACCCGCCACCCAGTGCCAAGCCATCCACCGCCGCAATGGTGGGCACAAGTGCATATTTTAGTCGCTGCGAAACTTGCTGAAATTTCGCCACGGCATCTTCCATGCGCGGCACGTTGCCGGTAGCGGCATTCATAATCGCACCCACTCCACCCCCGCCTGCAATGGTATATTTAACGCGGTTTGCGGCCTGCTTTAGTTTGTCAAACACCCCTTCGTCAGGTGCGGCTTGCTGCATACCTTGCATAAATTGCAACAGGTTTGCGCCGGCAGAAAATGGCGGCTCGGTCTGCCAGATAATTAACGCGCTGAAATTTTCTTCAGCTTCATCTACCGCGCGCAAAATACCATCCAGCACTTCGTCGCTGATGATGTGCATTTTGGTTTTGAAGCTGAGGATGGCGATGTTGTCACCCATGTGCCACAGCCGCACGGCTTCGGTCTCGAACACGGTTTCGCCGTAGTGCCGGTCTTCGCCGAGTAGCGTATCGGGGAAAATTTGGCGGCGATAAACGGGGAGCGTAGAGCGGGGTTGATACTGTCCCTCCCTCTCCCTCCGCTGCGCTCCACCCTCTCCCGCAAGCGGGAGAGGGGAATTCTGACCCCCTCTCCCGCTTGCGGGAGAGGGCTGGGGAGAGGGTGCGTAAGAACCCCGCGCGGTGTGAACGCCCGTCCGCGATGATTCTGCGACCCAATCTGGCAGCGGCGTTTTTATCATCGCCTTACCTGCGGCAATATCGTCCTGTATCCAGCCTGCAATTTTTTGCCAACCCGCCGCTTGCCAGATTTCAAACGGCCCGCTGTCCCAGCCAAACCCCCAACGCACAGCCAAATCTAAGTCGCGCGCGTTGTGTGCAATGTCAGCTAAATGCAGCGCGCAATAATGAAACACATCGCGAAAGCTTGCCCATAAAAATTGCGCTTGCGGATGCTGGTTCGCACGCAACGCGGCCAATTTTTTTGACCAATCGCGCTGACGTAAAATTTCTTTTACGCCATCATCAATGGTGCTGTCAGATAATTTGTATGCTGGTGTTGCCACATCCAATACATGAATCTCTTTGCCAACTTTTTGATAAATACCGCGCTTGCTTTTTTGCCCCAACGCGCCATCAGCAATTAATTTTTTATACCAATCCGGCAACACGTAGTAGCCGTGCCAAGGGTCATCCGCCAAATGTGTGTGCATGGTTTCCACCACGTGCGTGAACACATCCAGCCCGACCACATCCAGCGTGCGGAAAGTCGCGCTCTTGGGGCGACCGAGGTAGCGGCCTGTGAGCGCATCGACCGTATCAAAACCTAAACCCAAACGCTGCGCGTGATGCAGCGTCGCCAACATAGAAAATACACCAATGCGATTGGCGACAAAGTTGGGCGTATCTTTGGCACGCACCACACCTTTACCCAAAGTAGAAACCAAAAAGTCTTCTAATTTATCCACCAAATCAGGCTCGGTATTGGCGCACGGAATTAATTCCACCAGATGCATATAACGCGGCGGATTAAAAAAATGAATGCCGCAGAAACGATGGCGCTGTGCTTCAGGAAAAGCGGCGGCGAGTTGGTTAATTGATAAGCCAGAAGTGTTGCTGGCGAAAATGCTGCGCTCGCCCAAGTAAGGTGCAACTTTGCGATACAGATCAGATTTCCAGTCCATGCGCTCAGCGATGGCTTCAATGACCAGATCACAATCGCGCAGCAATTCTAAATGTTGATCGTAATTGGCCGCCTGTATGTAAGCCAGTTTAGACGCGCTTGCCAGCGGACTTGGCTCTAGCTTTTTCAAGGCTTCCAACGCTTTGAGCACATTGCTATTAGGGTCGCCCTTGGGTGAGGGCAACTCAAACAATAACGTTTCCACATTAGCGTTCACCATGTGCGCGGCAATCTGTGACCCCATCACCCCCGCACCCAAAATTGCGACTTTACGTATCGCCAGCTTGCTCATATTTTGCTCCTCCAATTACAAATTTTAGTAGCACAACCCTCTTGAAGATGCCTATCTTGCTGTGTCAAAAATTGCTCAAGGGATGCAATGACACAGCAAGTTAAGGAGATGCTGATAAATCGACGAGCGTGATGAAGTGCAAGGCGTGCGGCACACAGAAACCGCAATGTACACGGGGTACATGAGGATTTCGAGTACCGCGCAACGCAGCGTGCGAATGGGTGGCTGCATAGCAGCCGGGAAACCATCGGCCTACCCCTTGCGGGTGAATTCGCCCGCGCAGTCATTTAATCAGCGTTTCCTTAGAAGGGTTCCGGTTTATGAATCCCATACCCCTGTGCGTAATTTACACCCATCTCGTGCAACTGTTTTCTGATTGCATCATTTTCCACAAACTCGGCAATGGTTTTTAACCCCATCACTTGCCCAATTTTATTGATTGCCTCGACCATCGCGCAATCAATCGGGTCATGTTCCATATCTTTAACAAAACCGCCATCTATTTTTAAATAATCCACGGGCAGATATTTTAAATAGCCGAACGATGACATGCCGCTGCCAAAATCATCCAAGGAAAAGCTGCATCCCAAGGCGCGTAATTCGCGAATAAAATAAGTGGCACTAGATAGATTGGTGATCACTGCCGTCTCGGTAATCTCAAAACAAATCGCCTGCGGCGGCACGTCAAACTGTTTGAACTGATCTTTCAAAAACGCGAGGAATTGTTCATCACTAATTGATGAGCCGGATAAATTAATCGACCAGATTTCATGGTTTTCTTTACGGTATGCCGCAAAAGCGGTGAGCACCACCCAGCGATCTAGCATGGGCATTAAACTATAACGTTCCGCCGCCGGAATAAAAGCTGCCGGGCCGATTACATTATTTTGTTCATCTAGCATACGAATAAGCAATTCGTAGTGCCGGTTTGCTTCTGCCTCGCCGCTCACGAGCACAATCTCCTGGCGATATAACCGCAACCGATCTTCCCTCAACGCGCGATGAATGCGCTCAATCCACGCCAGTTCACCGTGCCGCAGCAACACATCGCGGTCATCTTCGCGATACACATAGCTACGATTCCGCCCCAAATCTTTGGCGATGTAGCAAGCGGTTTCTGCCGCCATCATCACATCCATATTGGAATGCACCGTGTCGCTAAAGTTGACCAGCCCCAAACTGATGGAATTGTTAAATACTTTTCCCTGCCATTCAAAAACAAATTGGCTAATCGCCAATCTGATTTTTTCTGCAACCTGTTGGCCTTGTTCCAACGAACAACCCGGCAGCAAGACTGCGAACTCATCTCCATCCAGACGTGCCAGCACATCATTGCTACGTATAGTCGCGGAAATTTTTTTGGTGACTTGGCGCAGCAATTCATCCCCGGCAATATGGCCACAAGTATCGTTGATAATTTTGAATTGATCTAAATCGAGATGCAACAAAACATGGGTGCGCCCCAGACCTTGAAATAGTCCGGTGATATAACGCTCCAACTCGTAGCGGTTAATCAGCCCGGTCAGCGCATCGTGCGTCGCTTGATGCACAAGCTGCGCAGTCGCGGTGTGTATCGCAGTCACATCGCGAAAAACCAGCACCATGCCACCTATACTTCCATCATCCGTGTATATCGGCGCGCTGGATTCTTCGATGTGAAATTCGACCCCATCGCGTCGAGTCAGCATGGCGTTGCTGCGCTCAAACGCGGCCAGACTTTTGCTGGCGGCATTGATGTCCACTGGGTTGCGTCGCTCCCCCACCACGCGAAATATTTCGTTCAATGTTAATCCATCGGCCTCCGCACTGGCCCAGCCTGTCATCAGCTCGGCGACCGGATTGAGGTAGGTGACCTTACTGTTGTTATCCGTGGTAATCACGCCATCACCAATCGACCCTAAAGTAACTTTGAGCTGCTGTTTTTCCGCGAACAAACTGATCTCCGCCGCCGTGCGCGCCTGGGCATCGTCCACCGCTTTGCCCATTAACGTAACGTTCAAAATTCCATATCCGATCAACTTACCGACGTAGGCAATGGTAGAAAAATGTTCGTAAGGTGCGGGGGAATACAACATGGCCGCAGTCGCCATACCGAACAAAACGCTCATCATAGCCAAACCTTCAAACAGCGGATAATTTCGCCGCTCGTGCCAGTAGGTGACAATCACGATCACCCATAACAAAATGAGGGGGATTTGTGTGGGCTGCTGCATACCGAGCATCCCTAAGTCTGTCCGTGTCGGCCAGAGTAATAACAGCCAGAACACGGCAACAGTAACCGCGCCCATGCCCAATATAAAAACTCTCAAACTTAATGTGGGCTTGTAGCGAATTAACCAGGCCGACCAGATTAAACCGATGACTAACACATAGGTAGAAAGCGACCAGCTGCTTCGTTCCAAAACGGGAGCGTATTGGTTGAGCCAAGCCAGCCAGCCCGACCACCCAATATCAGTCGCGGCATCTAGCAGCTCGATGAATGCGACCAAGCCAAAGCTAACCGACAGATAACGGCGACCACGTTGCTGCGTGGCGTGAATGCTGTCCCACAAAAACAAAGTGAGCAACAACGATAAAATAACATTACTGGTTTCTAGCCCCAGATGCAGATTTTTGAGCGTGTTATCACTCCCGCTCAGCAATCCAAAAATGATAATGATGTAGCTGATAAAGAACAGCGCGAATATTTTTATATTGTTCGTTTTAGTCAACATGCTTGGTGTGAGTTCCTGATAAAAATGTCCGCGTTAGTTTAATGTTTGATTTCGGCGGCCATGTTGAATGGTGCTGTCTTTGTGCTGCGCTCTCTTTATATCAGAAACAGAGAATAATGGTGAAGGGGGAAGGGTGGCAGGTTTCATCAAACCGTTCGGGCTGAGCCTGTCGAAGCCTTTTACAGCATTTTGAGTCTGGTAGGGTGGGCAATCTGCGTAGCGGATGCTCGCAAAGTTGGATTTTGAACCCAAGCTTAGGGACTCCTCTAAAAATTCAAATTCCTAAGCCAGACAAGGCGCGAGCAAAAAATGACGACGACGCATATGTTTTATATGTGAGGAGGAATTTTTTGCGAGCATCCGCTACGCGGATTGCCTGCTTACCCCACTTGCGAGCAACACAGTATGGCGACGGAAGTTGGATTTTAAAACCAAGCTTAAAAGGGTTTAGGTTTACCAATACCATACCCCTGCACATAATCCACGCCCAATTCTTTTAACAGCCTTCTGATCGCTTCATTTTCCACAAACTCGGCAATGGTTTTAAGCCCCATCACTTGGCCAACCTTGTTAATCGCATCCACCATCGCGTAGTCGATCAAATCATGTTCCATATCCTTTACAAAGCCGCCATCTATTTTTAAATAATCAACGGGCAGGTATTTTAAATAACCGAACGATGACATGCCGCTGCCGAAATCATCCAAAGAAAAGCTACAGCCTAAGGCGCGTAATTCACGAATAAAATATCCCGCGCTGGATAAGTTGGTAATGGCGGAAGTTTCGGTCACCTCGAAACAAATAGCCTTCGGCGGCACATTAAAATTTTTGAATTGCTCCAACAAATAAGGCAAAAATTGCTCATCGTTGATCGACGCGCCAGACAAATTAATCGACCACATTTCGTGGTTGCCCGCACGGTACATGCCAAAGGCCGCGCGCACTACCCAGCGGTCTATCATGGGCATTAAGTTATACCGCTCAGCGGCGGGAATAAATGCGGCGGGCGCAATCACCTGGTCGTTGTCATCCAACATACGGATCAGCAACTCATAGTGTTTATCCTCTTCTTCCTCGCCGCCCACGCGCACAATTTCTTGCCGATACAGCCGCAGACGATTTTCTTTCAATGCGTAATGGATGCGCTCTATCCAAGCTAATTCGCCGTGCCGCGACATCACATCTCTGTCATCCGCCCGATAAACATGCACGCGGTTGCGCCCCAAATCTTTGGCGATGTAACAAGCGGTATCCGCCGCCACCATCACATCCATATTGGAATGGGTCGCATCACTAAAATTAACCAGCCCGATACTCACCGCGCTGCTGAATACTCTACCCTGCCATTCAAAAACATATTGGCTCACCGCCGCGCGAAATTTTTCGGCGATATGCTCGCCCTGCTCCATCGAGCAACCCTGCAAAAGTACACCAAACTTATCGCCACCCAAACGTGCTAACACATCGTCGCTGCGTACTAACGTGGACATCAATTTGGCCATTTGGCGCAGCAACTCGTCACCCGCCACATGGCCGCAGGTATCGTTAATAATTTGGAATTGATCTAAATCTAAATGCAACAAAGTGTGATGCCGGCCCAAGCCTTTAAACGATAACAATACCTGACTTTCCAATTCATGCCGGTTGATTAACCCTGTTAGGGCATCATGCTTGGCGAGATGGTTGATCTCTTCCGTGGCCTTACGCATGGCACTCACATCGCGAAACACCAGCACCATGCCAGTCACTTTTCCATCGTCGGCATACATCGGCGTGCTGGAGTCATCAATGGTAAATTCCACGCCATCACGCCGCACCAAAGTGGCATTGTTGCGCTCGGTCGCCGCAAAAGGTTTGCTGGTATCTATTTGCCGGCGGCGTTCTCCGACCACTTGAAAAATTTGCTCCAGCGGCAACCCCACTGCTTCAACATTACGCCAGCCGGTCATTTTTTCGGCGACGGGGTTAAGGTAGGTAACCTGGCTTTTAGTATTGGTGGTAATGACACCATCACCGATGGAGTCGAGTGTGACTTGCAACTGCTGCTTCTCGGCAAAAAAATTGGCTTCCGCCTCGACACGGGCGTGTGCATCATCCACCGCTCGCCCCATCAGCGCAGCGTTCAAAACCCCATAGCCGATGAGCTTGCCGATATGTGCAATCGTCGCAAATTGTTCGTATGAACTATTGGAATACGACATGGCCAGTGCGGCCACACACATATAAACGCCCATCATGGCGCAGCCTGCAAACAACGGATGGCTGTGTCGCTCGCGCCAATAAGCAATCGCTACGACTAGCCATAAAAAAGCCAGCGGTAGTTGCATGGGCTGCTGCACCCATTCCCCACTTTTGCCTGTGAACATCGGCCAATACAATATCGCCAAGAACAGCGCAGCGGCAAACGCGCCCATACCCAACATATAAATTCGCAAGCTTAGCGTAGACTGGCTGCGTATCAGCCACAACGACCACAGCAAGCCTATCGCCAGCAGGTAAGTGGAAAGCGACCAACTGCTCAAACTTAACACGGGCGAATATTCCACCACCCATATTAACCAGCCGGACCATTCAACATCGACCGCTATATCCATCAGCCCCGTGGCGGCGGCAAAACCAAAAGCTGCCGATAAATATCGACGGCCATGCTGCTGTGTAGCGTGAATGTTGTCCCACAGAAACAGTGCCAGCAAAAGCGATAAAATCACATTGCTGGTTTCTAGACCCATGTGCAAATTTTTCAGCGTTTGCTCGCCGCTACCCAACACACCAAAGATGATGGCGAGGTAGCTTAGCGAAAATAGAAAGAATATTTTTTTGTTTTGTGAATAGGTGGGCATATTGTGGGCGCGATAAAGTAAATAATCTCGCTCAGATTATACTTAAGATGGTACGGGTCTAGACTTCCGATTCGCATCGACCGCGACATACACAAGCGTGGCTTCAGTCACTTTCACGCAAGCGGGCTCTATGGGGTTACGTTGTGCATACACTTCCACATTCACAGTGATGGAAGTGCGCCCCACTTTGACAATCTCGGTGTAAAAGCTGACCACATCACCGACTAAAATTGGTTGTTTAAAGGTGAAGGAATTGACCGCGACCGTCGCCACTCGCCCACGTGCGCGCAGCAAAGCAGGAATGCTGCCGGCAATATCTGCCTGCGCCATGACCCAGCCGCCAAATACATCACCCGTATGGTTACAATCTGCGGGCATGGTCACCACACGCAGAGTGGGATCACGGTCGGGCAGTGCGGTGAATAAAGATTCTGTCATCTAATGCTCCCTATCATCAATGACCTTCGTACAACTGATCAATCTCAGCCTGATAACGAGCGATGACTTGGTTACGTTTAACTTTTAAGGTCGGCGTCAACAGACCGTTTTCTATGCTCCAGGGTTCGGTAAGCAACAGCGCGCGACGCACACGGGCGTAGCCGGGAAAGGCTTTAATTTGCTCGGCAATACGCAAAAGCGCAGGTTGCTCAATACGAGCATCATGCAAAGACTCGGGCATGTCAGCACGCACACCGACAGCTTGGGCAAACTGTTTCCACACGTCGGGGTTGACCACCGCCAGTACAATTAAGTAGGGGCGGCCTTCGCCATAAACCATCACCTGTTCAAACAATTGATCCCGCATAATCGCCAATTCCATATCAGTCGGTGGAATTTTTTCGCCATTCGACATAACGATAATATCTTTCAAGCGTCCGGTAATGCGGATGTGCCCCGTTTCGCTGATGGAAGCCGTGTCGCCGGTATGAAACCAGCCATCAGCATCAATAACGCGCTGCGTCGCCTCAGGGTTATTCCAGTAGCCCAACATCACGCTCGAACCTCTTGCCAACAACTCGTTTTGCTCGCCGATACGCGTCTCTACATTAGCCAGCGATAGGCCGACGCTGTCTGGAAAATTATTTTCCAGCGTGTTAGCGCAGATCACCGGGCTGGTCTCGGTCAAACCGTAACCCTGAATAACAGGTAAACCAAGACCCACAAACATACGAGAAATATCGGCAGATAAAGCCGCACCGCCGCTGATGACTGCACGCAAATTTCCACCCATGCGACTCAATACTTTTTGCGCGACCAGCACGTTTAATATCGGCCACAATAAAAATGAGAGTTGCCACGCACCCCGTCCTTGCTGGTGTAAAAATCGCGCCCAACCAACCTCTACCGCAAAATTAAATAAGCCGCGCTTGAAAGCCGAACCTTCTGCCAGCTTGGCGTGAATCGCAGCATGGACGCGCTCATAAATGCGCGGCACAGAAACCAACACCGTTGGTTTAATGATTAACAAATCTTCACTCAACAGCGCGATAGAGCGTGCATAAGCCACCGTTGAGCCGGTCATGACCGTGAGGTAATAACCCAAGGTACGCTCAAATGTATGCGACAGCGGCAAGAAAGACAGCAACAAATCGCCCTTCAATATTGGGAAATTTTGTAAGGTGTAATAGGCGTTGGTCAAAATATTAGCGTGGCTGAGCATCACGCCTTTAGGCTTGCCGGTCGTGCCAGAGGTGTAAATAATGGTGGCCAGTTGGCGAGTTTCAATCCCCGCGTGCTCGGGCTGTAATTGCGCGCTGGCTGGCAGCCATTCGTTGGCTGAGATAAGCCAACGTTCGCCATTTTTATTAACGATATCCCCTTGCTTAATTTTATCCAAGCTCACGAAACGTTGCACATTGGGCATGTCGCCATGCGCCGCGTGTAACGCCTGCCACTGCTCGGCCGTTTCAAACAACAACACTTTAATGCCTGCATTGTTGACAATGTAAGCCAAATTATCCGGCCTATCTACCGTGTACAACGGCACAACCACCAGCCCCAAAGACATCGCCGCTTGGTCGAACATTACCCATTGCGGGCAATTACGCAACATGATGCCGACCCGCTCGCCCGCCGCCAATCCTTCTTTTTGCAAGGCCGCCTGCCAGCGCGCAGTCTGTGCCGCTACCTGCGCCCAAGTCAGGTCTAGCCAAGCATTTTGTGGCACATCAAAATAACGGTAAGCAACCGCATCGGGTGTGCGTTTTATTCGCTCTATAAATAAACCATGTAAAGTCACGGCCTGCTCTGGTGTGACGCAATCTGTGTTTATCATCACCTCCCCCTTTCTTCAAATTGCTATTACGGGTACATCTCAAAATCCAACCTCCGTTGCCATACTGTGTTGCTTACAAAAAATGACTCCTCACATATCAAACATATGCGTCGTCGTTATTTTTTGCTCGCGCCTTGTCTGGCTTAGGAAGTTGAATTTTTAGAAGCACCCTTGCTTGTGCAACTTAATCACAAATTAAAATCACACATAAAATTTATCCCCTCGCCGGCAATTGCCCCGGCGCGAAATCATCCACCATCACCACGGTGCGGCGCAAGGCATAATCGCGCCGCAACATATTTGCTTCCTCGGCGGTAATCACGCCTACTCCCAATGCCTCGTCGATACGCGTGAGTTCATCCAAACTTTTTACAGTACCACCCTTGCGCCGCGCCACGTCTACTTTAGCCTGCACCGGTTCGCACAACAAGGTGCTGATTAACGCAGCCTCTAGCGCGCCCACGGCCTGGCTTTCATCTTTGGGCAGATACACACCTGCGGTCAGCCTATCCCGCACGGCACCCGGTTGCTGCATGAGCGTGGCGATTTGATGGCCCAGTTCGTCCGACGGCGGGGACAGGCATCGCCCGAGCGGGAAAATTAATCCGCGCATAATAAAAGCAGCCACACGGCTGGGAAAATTTTGCAGCACCCCATGCAGGGCATCTTGAATTTTATACAACGCGTCTTGCATCGCCCAATGCAACAACGGCAAATCTGCCTCCGGCCGACCATCATCCTCAAAACGCTTTAGTGTGGCTGAGCATAAATATAGCAGGCTTAACACATCGCCCAAGCGCGCAGAAATTTTTTCGCGCCGCTTGAGTGTACCCCCCAACACCAGCATGGCAATATCAGCAGCCAAGGCAAAGGCCGCGGCATATCTTGTTAGCTGCTGATAATAGCGGCGTGTGGGGGCTTCGGTGGGGGCGGCGATACCATGCCCGCCCGTTAACCCATATACTAAAGAACGCGCCATGTTGCTTAAGGCAAAGCTGACATGCGCCAGCAATGCAGTATCAAAATTTAATATGGCACGCTGCTTGTCACTGTCATGTGCGGCGTGAATTTCTTTCAGCACATAAGGGTGAGAACGGATCGCGCCCTGCCCAAAAATAAGCATACTGCGTGTGAGAATGTTCGCCCCCTCAACCGTAATACCAATTGGGTTTTGTTGATACGCGCGCCCCAAATAGTTTTGCGGCCCCATGCAAATGCCTTTACCACCGTGCACGTCCATCGCGTCATTGACCACGGTGCGCGCACGTTCGGTGCAGTGATATTTCACGATGGCCGAGATGACCGAAGGCTTCTCACCCAAATCCAATGCTGTCAACGTCAACATTCGCGCTGCATCCATCATGTAAGCATTGCCGCCAATGCGCGCCAAGGCTTCTTCGATGCCTTCAAATTTTCCGATCGGCAATTTAAATTGCTTACGCACACGGCTGTATGCGCCGCTGGTGCGCACCGCTAATTTCACGCCACCGGTCGCGCTAGCAGGTAACGAAATGGAGCGTCCTGCCGCCAGACATTCCATTAACATACGCCAGCCTTGACCGATACGCGCCGTGCCGCCGATGATATATTCCAGCGGGATAAATACGGCATTGCCCTGCGTCGGGCCATTTTGAAAAGCGGAATTCAACGGAAAATGTCTGCGTCCCACCTGCACGCCAGGTGTGTCCGTGGGAATCAAGGCCAGCGTAATGCCGCGCTCCGCCTCGCCGCCGACCAGATGGTCGGGGTCATACAACTTAAAAGCCAAGCCCAACAACGTCGCCACGGGTGCTAATGTAATGTAGCGTTTTTCCCAAGTGACCCGCACGCCCAACACGTTTTTTTGGCCGTTAAAATCGCCATAACCGACGATGCCATAATCGGGAATCGAGCCCGCATCCGAACCCGCAAACGGGCCAGTCAGCGCGAAACACGGCACTTCTTTTCCGCGTGCTAAGCCGCGCAAATATTTATCTTTTTGCTCTACCGTACCGTAGTGCATGAGCAACTCGGCTGGACCTAAAGAATTCGGCACCATGACCGTAACCGCAGCGGTCACACTACGCGAGGCCAGCTTGGCCACGACCGAAGAATGCGCCAAGGCCGAAAACGCCAGGCCACCATATTCCTTAGGAATAATCATGCCGAAAAAACCTTTGTCTTTGATGTATTGCCACGCCTCGGGCGACAAATCCTGACGCACATGGGTGATGTCCCAATCGTCCAGCATGGCGCACAGCGTCTCGGTTTCATTATCCAAGAATGCTTGCTCTTCCGCGCTCAACACAGGCTTGGGGTAGGCCAATAATTTATCCCAATTCGGTTGGCCGCTGAACAACTCACCATCCCACCACACCGTGCCTGCGTCCAACGCCTCTTGCTCGGTCTGCGAAACCTGCGGCAGAATCTTGCGAAAAATATTAAGTATAAAATTGCTCACCAATGTCCGCCGCAACGCAGGAACACCCAGCACAGCAATCACTAAAATGAGTATCGGCAACACCACTGTAAATAATTCTTCGGAGAGCCTACTTTCAATGGCCAGCAGGGGCACAAAGATGAGCAGTGCTAATAACCAGCCCCAAATGGAAGCCCGAAAGAACGCCAGCAACATCGCCGTGATGAGCAGCAAAAAAAGAATCAGAATAATGGTCATATAACTATCCTTAAAAAATGGCAATGTCTCAAGGGCATCCCCAAAAATCCAACTTCCACCCGCAAGGGGTAGACCGTGGTTGTAAAGCCGATGTATCGGCAACAACCACGCACCGTCGCCATACTGTGTTGCTCGCAAAAAATGATTCCTCACATATCAAAACATATGCGTCGTCATCATTTTTTGTTCGCGCCTTGTCTGGCTTAGTAATTTGAATTTTTAGAGACACCCTTAACTGCCCAAGCAACGCCATGCAATTGAACGAACTGTAACGCCAAGCGGCAACGCTTACAACGCAAAAATGAATGCGATGTAAATTCAGCATAAAGTGAATTCAGCATCCCTTACGAATATAGCTCTGCTTGCAACCATCACAGTGCTGAATATGGGGCTGGAATCTACCTTATTCCGGCTCGCTAGGACATCTCCCTTGTACCTTTAGTATTGCTGTGTCAGAAATCGCTCAAGGGATGCAGGGCAAGGCGAATCTCCCCGTAAAGCACTAAAAGTACGCAATCCGCTATGGGCTAAAGCCCATGCGGAATTGTCAGGGGAGGCCGGTGGGTACCCGGCGGCAGTGCCGCCACCCTCCCGCTCTTGGCGAGGAAGCGGAGTTGACTCGGTGTCGATGAGCATTCCGAGCCGAGATTTAACGCCGCCATGCGCCCTTCAGCAGTTTAATGACGCAGCAAGATCAACGTATTTTATCGACCGCCTCTTCCACCCGCTCCACGGCGATTATTTCCATCCCCGCAATTTTTTGTTTGGGTTTATTCGCTTTCGGGATAATCGCCAAGGTAAAGCCCAGCTTGGCTGCTTCGCGCAACCGCTCTTGCCCACGCTGCACGGGGCGCACTTCTCCAGCCAACCCCACTTCGCCAAACACGATCATTTTTTCGGGTAGCGGTTTGTTTTTTAATGATGAGACCATCGCTAACATGACCGCGAGATCCGCCCCAGGTTCGGTAATTTTTACGCCGCCCACAGCATTGATAAACACATCTTGATCGAAGCAGGCAATGCCCGCATGGCGATGCAACACCGCCAACAACATCGCCAGCCGATTTTGCTCTAAGCCCAACGCAAGGCGGCGCGGCACGGGCGAATGGGATTCATCCAACAATGCCTGAATTTCTACCAGCAAAGGCCGTGTGCCTTCTTGCGTCACCATCACGCATGAGCCGGGCACTTGCGCGCCGTGTTGCGATAGAAACAATGCGGAAGGATTACTCACTTCACGCAAGCCTTTTTCGGTCATGGCAAACACGCCCAATTCATTCACCGCGCCAAAACGATTTTTGAACGCACGGATCATGCGAAAACTGGAATGCGTGTCGCCTTCAAAATACAGCACTGTATCTACAATGTGCTCCAACACGCGCGGCCCGGCCAGCGTGCCTTCTTTGGTAACATGTCCAACCAAAATCATCGTGGTGGCGGTACTTTTTGCGAGCCGGGTGAGTTGCGCGGCGCATTCGCGCACTTGCGCCACCGAGCCTGGGGCCGAGGTCAATTGTTCGGAATATACGGTTTGAATGGAATCGATCACCACCACATCTGGCTTTTCTTGCGCGATGGTCGCTTGAATTTTTTCCAACTGAATTTCGGCCAGCAAATGCAAGGGCTGGGTTGCCACATCCAATGCTAAGCGTTTGGCACGCAGCGCAATCTGTTGCACCGATTCTTCGCCGCTTACATATAAAACTTTTTTATGTGGTGCCTGATTATTATTTGAAGCCCGGTTATTATTGGACGCCGGGTCTTTGCTTGAAGCCAGATGCGCCAATGCTTGTAACAACAAAGTTGATTTACCAATGCCCGGATCACCGCCGATCAGCACCACGCCCCCACTGACCAAACCACCCCCGAGAACGCGATCAAACTCGGCAATGCCGGTGGGGATGCGCGGAATATCTACCGCATCGACCTCGGCCAACGTTTGCACTTTACTGGTGGCAGCCAGCGCGCTATAGCGATGCTTGCCCGCGCTTTCTGCCACACTTTCTACCAGCGTATTCCACGCCTGACAATGTGGGCATTGTCCTTGCCATTTAGCAACTTGGCCACCGCATTCGGTGCATGAATAAATTGTTTTTGCAGTTGCCATTGTTGGGGATGAGCTTCCGTGAATTTGTTAGATGCGCAACGTACACCCTTACCTGTTAACTCAGCTCACAAAATAACAAGTTAGGTAGATTCCAAATTATCTATTAACGAGCGGATGTTTTCTGCTTTGTGACGTAACATTATTCCGACCTGCCACGTCATGTAGTGACCATGCAGCAGCCAAACAACCTTCACGAGCTTGCCCAACTCCCCGCCTAATTCGAGCAACGTGTGTCAAATGCGGAAAAATCTACCCCTGCTAATGTAAGTGAGGGTGCTGAATTTCAATCAAACGTGTTCCTTAACAGAACGGTGCACATGAATTGCGCGGGCGATTATCATGCTTTTCGCGATTGCAGCGCAACTCAATGTCTTCCGCCTATACCTATTGCACGGGTGCTTTATTAAAAAGTCACATCTGCCAGATATATAACGTCGATTGATGCCTGTCATCCACCATCATGCTGCGTTGCGGAGGATGATCCGGCACAACAAACGTATTGCTGATAAAGAGCGTGCCGGGGCGCATTTCACGCTGGGCTTTTTGCCACAACTGTTGCATGGGAACAGGTGAAAGATAAGCAAACACCACGTCACATTGTGCGAGGTCGCAGTGCCACAAGCTGCCCCAATGCACTTCGCAACGATCCCGATAAGGGCTCATAAAAATTCGCAACCAGCTTAACGCAAAAGGGAGCGGAGCAGCCTCTATTCCTTGAAATCGTCCATCTGCGCGCATCTCAGCCAAGTGCGTTAACACGCCACCCGTGCCTGAACCGAGGTCAACAAATTTGAATGTTTGGTTAGGGACAACGGGCGGTAGCAAAGTTTCTAACGCTTGCCACACCTTACGGCTGGATAAATAAAAGGGTACTTGGGTGCGAAAAGTATTCCAATACACCACCATAAAAATTAAAAATGCGATGAGATACCAGTAGGGCGAAATTCTTAAAGACAATGCCAGCAACAAGGCTGGGACAAATAATAGCTGAATGAACAACCACCATCGCGCCAGCCCCGCAAGGTAGCTAAAGCCCGCCGCTAACACCCCGCACGCGATGCCTAAATTGAGGAACGTGGTTTGTACGGCAGCAACGCTGGCGATGAATAACACGCATAGCACACTTGCTATTTGCAACAGCAAAGCGATTACCGCGGGTGGAAGTTTATTAAGCAATGCGTTCAAGAAATATTTTTATGTGATGGCGGTTAAGTGGTGCAGCCAAGCTATCTTTGCAAGCCCGCCTCCACCGCTTGCCGCTTCTCTTTTCCACACAGCCGCTCCACCAAAAGCAAAGCGAAATCCATCGCTGTGCCGGGCCCGCGCGAAGTGATTATTTTGCCATCTTCTACCACAGCTTGCGGCTGTTGTTGCACTTGCGGAAAGGCATCCAACGCGCCGGGAAAGCTGGTGGCACGGCGACCATCCAGTACACCAACAAAGGCTAATACTGAAGGTGCGGCGCAAATAGCTGCGACATATTTATTTTGCGTCGCCATGCGTTGTACAACATTTAAAATACGCGCATCGGCTTTTAAATGATGGGTGCCGGGCTGCCCGCCCGGTAGTACGATCATGTCGTATTCATTTTTCAAAGCTGTATCTAAATCAACATCCGGCACGATCATTACCCCTCGGCTCGCGCGCACGGTTGCGGCATCCAGCCCTGCCACCGTTACGTCTATGCCGGCACGCCGCAGAATGTCGATGACGCTTACGGCTTCAAGTTCTTCGCAACCTTGAGCGAGTGGCACTAAAACTTTAGGCAGCGGCTGATTAAGTGACTGCGCGGGCGAATTGCCACGTTGTATGGTGCTCGAAATCCTCATGTATACCCCATACATTCCGGTTTCTGCGCGCCATACACCTTGCACTTCATTCCGCTCGCCGACTTAATCAACGCTTCCTTCGGCATTTTTTCCTCCTACCGTTTTAATAATTAGCTGCCGCTCATCTCCAGCATCAACTGATTGATACGTTTTACAAAACTTGCAGGGTCATCCAACTGCCCGCCTTCGGCCAACAGGGCTTGGTCGAATAACACCGATGCCCAATCATCAAATTTATTTTCTTCGCGCTGCAAGCGTAGCACGACCGGATGCCGAGGATTGATTTCTAATATGGGCTGCGTGTTGGGTGCTTGCTGCCCCGCCGCTTTTAACATGCGCGCAAGGTTCGCATTCATGTCTTGCTCATCTACCACCAGGCACGCTGGCGAGTCGGTCAGGCGATGCGTCACGCGCACTTCTTTCACACGCCCTGCCAAACTCGCGCCGATTTTATCGGTTAATTCTTTAAATTCATCCGCCTCTTTTTTCTGTTCTAATTTTTCGGCTTCATCTTCGAGATCGCCTAAATCCAAGCCACCCTTCGCCACCGACACCAACGCTTTTTCTTCAAACGCTAACAAATGATTGACCACCCATTCATCCACGCGATCTGTCAGCAGCAAAACTTCAATCCCTTTTTTGCGGAACACTTCTAGGTGCGGGCTGTTTTTTGCAGCGTTAAAAGTGTCGGCGGTAATGTAGTAAATTTTGTCTTGACCTGATTTCATACGCGCAACATAATCGCTCAAAGAAACAATTGTCTCTGGCGTATCTGCTTGGGTGGAAGCCAGTCTCAGCAGACCAGCAATTTTATCGCGGTTAATCGCATCTTCGCTGATGCCCTCTTTTAACACGCGACCAAATTCAGCCCAGAAGCGCGTGTACTTTTCTTTATCATTCTCCGCCATGTCTTCCAGCAGGCTGAGAATTTTTTTGGTGCAGCCTGCGCGGATTGCCTCGATGTCTTTTGATTCTTGCAAAATCTCACGCGATACATTCAGCGGCAAATCGTTGGAATCGACCACGCCGCGCACAAAACGCAGATAGCTAGGAATCAGCTTATCCGCATCATCCATAATAAATACGCGCCGCACATATAATTTCACACCGTGTTTGGCATCGCGCTGCCACATATCAAACGGCGCGCGCGCGGGAATATAAAGTAACTGCGTGTACTCTTGCCGCCCCTCAACCCGCGCATGAACCCAGGCCAGTGGGTCAGTCATATCATGCCCAACATGTTTGTAAAATTCCTGATACTGCTCATCGGTGATTTCATTTTTAGCGCGCGCCCACAAGGCATACGCTTGATTGACAGTTTCGGTTTCTTCCAAAATTTGATAGCCGCCGTCTTGCCATTCTTCTTTATGCATGACAATTGGCTGCACAATATGATCAGAATATTTGCGGATAATGGCGCGTAATTTATGCCCGCTCATGAGATCATCCTGCCCTTCACGCAAGTGCAAAGTAATGGACGTACCGCGGGTTGGCTTGTCGATCATCTCAATGGCAAATTCGCCGCCACCATCCGACTCCCAGCGCACGCCCTGATCGTTTTTTTCACCCGCGCGACGGGTGGTCACGGTCACTTTGTCCGCCACGATAAAGGCCGAATAAAACCCCACGCCAAACTGCCCAATCAAATTCGCATCTTTTTGCTGATCGCCAGACAGTCGCGAGAAAAATTCACGTGTGCCTGATTTCGCAATCGTACCTAGATTGTTAATCACCTCTTCGCGGCTCATGCCGATGCCGTTGTCGCTTACCGTGAGCGTACGCGCGGCTTTATCAAAGTTGATGCTGATTTCTAAGGCTTCTTGATCTTCCATCAACGCTGCATTATGCAACGCCTCAAAACGTAATTTATCGCACGCATCCGAGGCATTAGAAATTAACTCGCGTAGAAAAATTTCGCGGTTGGAATACAGCGAATGAATCATCAATTGTAATAGCTGCTTGACCTCGGCTTGGAAGCCCAGCGTTTCGCGGTTGAGTGATGTGTCGGTATGCGTAGCGGTATCAGTCATTATTTTCTCCAAAAAAATTTACAAGGCGAGTCGGAAGATGGGGGTGAACTGGCGGGTTTCAAGAGGCATAACTTTCATCTCCATTGCGCTTACGGCAACTTAGTAAAATCAGTCGCTGGCGCTGCGCTGGGAAAGCCCCAACCTCCATGCGAGGCCGATGCCAGTCGTCCAGTTGGTGTCACGCTGCACTAAGGGGCTATCACGATTAGCGGCTCCAGCTAAGGATTCCAGCCGCAGGAAATAAAATAAACGCACATCTGGCGTGAGCTTATGTGCATTGTGCAGGCCAGCGCGCCAAGCGATTAAACCGCTTTTAGCGGTGAAGCGGGGGCGGGTCGGGGTGGCCTCGCTGGGCGCGACTCCGTAAAAAGTATCGGCCAATTTTTTGTCACCCAACACCGCGCCCAAGCTGGTGGAGAGCGACCAGTATGAAGACATATCCCGCTCCACCACCCATTGCGGTTCGAACGCAGTGCCGCGCCGAGTAAAGCTATCGCTGACATCGAACACGGCGCGCACGGGAAATTGGAGGCGCGAATGATCGAGACCGGCCTGATCATGGCCGATGTTTATTTTTAGGCGCGGACCAAATTCGATCAAAGTGCCCAAGTTGTCCATGCCTTGCCTAGCGGCGTTGTTGGATGAACGCGACCCCAGCGATGCGGCAAATCCCACGTCCACTTCGGCGCGCTCCGTATTAATGGCGCGCACACCCACGCTGCCCCGGTCGGTGCGCAAGTATTTGCCGCGATAAACCATGTAGGGCAGCACCAATCCGCGTTGGGCTTGATCATCGGCACCGGGGTAAACCGGGTGGGCGAGCCCTAAGCCTAACAACCCCGCCTCCCACAGCGGCTTTTTGACTGACTCAAGGTTGGCTGGTGTCGATGTTGACGGCGGTGTCGCGTCTTGCGCCTGCGCCGCGCTCACCCACATTAAACATAGCAACAATAAACTTAAAAAGTTGCCAAAAGAATCGTTATAACGTATCGGGAAATTCATGCTTAGGCGGATGACCGTGTGAAATAAGCGTGTCATTATATTTGCATCATCATCAAGCGAATGATTTTTTATACGCACCCGCCTCTACAGCTCGATGTTCGTGCGCCTTTTTGCCTGCGCGCATTCCGCGCAAATTGCACATGGTGCGGGAAGAGTTTAAACTTTGCCAATGTTGAACTTACACCCCTCACCCCCCTCACCGCGTTTGTTTCCCTCCGCTTTTTTTTGCGCTTCCCCCACCGTTTTATTGGCACCATTTTGCAAGCACAGCCCACAAAAAGCAGCCTAACCGCACTCACTTTGGGTGCCATTGGCATTGTCTATGGCGACATTGGCACCAGTCCTTTGTATGCGATGAAAGAAGTGTTTTCGCCCGCGCATGGTTTAGCGCTAACGCCCGCGCACCTGCTGGGCGTGGTGTCGTTAATTGTGTGGAGCTTGATCGCGGTGGTGACGATCAAATATGTCACACTGCTGCTGCGCGCCGACAACCACGGCGAGGGCGGCATCATGGCCTTAATGGCACTCACGCTGTCATCCGTTGGAAAATCTTCACGCTTATATTTCCCCTTAATGATAATTGCGCTATTTGGTGCATCGCTCTTTTTTGGCGAGGGCGTGATTACGCCAGCGATTTCTGTGCTATCAGCGATAGAAGGATTAGAAGTTGCCACGCCCGCGTTTACGCCTTTTATTATCCCGCTGACGCTGCTGCTGTTGACCGCTCTATACATGATGCAAGGACGCGGCACGGCGGGCATCGGCAAATGGTTTACGCCCATTATTGTGTTGTGGTTTGTCGCACTGGCGGGGATGGGTATCGTCAACATTTATCAAGCCCCCGAAATTCTCGCGGCGTTAAATCCCATACACGCGCTGCGATTTTTGAGCGAAGCGCATTGGGTAGGATTCATCGCGCTGGGCGCAGTGGTGCTCACCTTAACAGGGGCAGAAGCCCTGTATGCCGACATGGGTCATTTTGGCCGCACGCCCATACGCATTGCGTGGTTTATGGTGGTTTTTCCCGCACTGGCACTCAATTATCTGGGGCAAGGAGGACTACTGTTAAGCCACCCAGAGGCCATTACCAACCCCTTCTTTCATCAACTGGATGCGTGGAGTATTTATCCGCTGGTCGTGCTGTCTACGCTCGCCACCATCATCGCTTCGCAAGCCACCATCTCCGGCACGTTTTCGATGGTGCAGCAAGCCATTGCGCTGGGGTTTTTACCGCGCATGAAAGTGATTCACACCTCCGCCAAAGAGATCGGGCAAATCTATATTCCCCTGGTAAACTGGTTGCAGTGGAGTATGGTTTTTATCACGGTACTGGCGTTTGGCTCCTCTTCCAAACTGGCTGCCGCTTATGGCATTGCCGTCACCGGTACGATGTTGGCCAGCACCATTTTGACCTTTTTTGTCATCTACCGGGGCTGGAAATATCACCTCGCCCTAAGCGTCGCCGCCACCAGCATTTTCCTGATTATTGATACTGCGTTTTTTGCGGCCAACGCCCTTAAATTTCTACATGGCGGCTGGTTTCCCTTGCTACTGGGTGTGCTGACGTTTGGTGTGATGCTGGCATGGAAGATGGGGCGCGAACTGGCTTATGAAAAAATTCACCAGCAATTTATTCCGCTGGAAGATTTTTTAGTCTCCCTCTTTACCTCTCCACCCGTGCGTGTATCCGGCACGGCCATTTTTATGCGTGGCGAAAATGAAGGTGTCCCACACGCCATGATGCACAACCTTTATCACAACAAAGTACTGCACGAGCGCGTGATCTTTTTAACTGTACATATTTTGAATGTGCCTTGGGTGGCCGCTACCGAGCGAATTAAAGTGCGCGAGTTACAAAACAATTGCTACCAGCTTGACCTACACTACGGTTTTAAAGACGAACCGGATATTCCGTTGGCACTGACCCTCGCCGCACAACACGGTCTGCAATTTGAAATGATGGAAACTTCATTTTTTATCTCGCGCCAAACGTTCATTCCCACCGCAAAGTCGGGTTGGCGCAAATGGCATGAACACCTATTTAGCGCCATGTCGCGCAACAGCCGCAACGCCACCGACTACTATCGCATACCGAGCAATAGGGTGATCAGCTTGGGTAGCCAGATCGAGATTTAAAAAAACGACTGTCGAAAGAACCTGCCACCTTCCCATCACACCATTGATCGTTGATTCGGATTGAGTAATATCGCGCGAGCTTGCCTTGTAGTGCCTGCGGCCGATTACCTGGTAGTCCGCGCAAATTCACGCGTTCGGCAGCCTCGTGTATATAAAGCAATTTGCGCCACACTGTCCGCTTTAGTTCCGGCATCACCACGTATTGCGGGTTCATCGCCGTTTTTAGGATCAAGTTGTGCCATGATAGGATATTGGCGAGCACGAGCAAGACATTCAGTAAGACAGTAGCCGCTTGGGCGGGACGCTTTACGATGACGTATTGATTGTCAGGGTTTCTATAACGGTTCTTGAGTTTTCACCTATTCCTAATCTCATGCATTCCCTAAAAAACAAAACTATTTTTATCACAGGCGCGACACGTGGCATCGGGCGCGAGATTGCTTTGCGTTGCGCGCGCGAGGGCGCGAATGTGGTGGTTACGGGCAAAACTGCTGAGGCGCACCGCACGCTGCCCGGTACGATATTTAGTGTGGCCGATGAGGTTGTCACAGCAGGTGGCAAAGCCTTGCCGATTCAACTGGATGTGCGCGATGATGCGGCGATTGCGCAGGCCGTGGCGCAGGCAGCGGCAGCGTTTGGCGGTATCGATGTGCTGGTAAATAACGCCAGCGCGATTCAATTAACCGACACGCAGCACACCGCGATGCGGCATTTTGATTTAATGTGGAGCGTCAATGCGCGCGCGACTTTTGCGTGTTCGCAAGCGTGCATTCCGCATTTGCAGCAAGCCGCGAATACACGCGGCAGTGCGCATATTCTCACCCTTTCTCCGCCGCTCAACCTTGATCCCAAATGGTTTAAAGCGCACACCGCTTACACGCTTTCAAAATACGGCATGAGTTTTTGCACGCTGGGTATCGCGGCGGAGTTGGCGGGTCAAGGTATTGCCGTTAATTCATTGTGGCCGCGCACAACCATTGCTACCGCAGCCATTGCGGTAAATTTTCCGCCTGAAATTTTGCAAGCCAGCCGCAAACCCTCAATCATGGCAGACGCGGCGCATGTCATTTTTACGCGTGAAGATCGCGGGCAACATGCCACCGGCAATTTTTATATCGACGAAGATGTGTTACGGCAAGCCGGCGTAACGGATTTTTCTGCTTATGCCGTCACGCCTGGCTTGGCCGACGATAAATTGTTCAAGGATTTATTTTTAGATTAAGCCCATCCGTAGTTATCAGGATCGACCTAAGCGCGCACCCCCTCCCATTATTTATTTCTCCCCACCCCTTGAATTCCGCAAAACCACCTCCATCTGCAGAAAGTTAATTTTTGGAGAAACGAGATGGAACAAAAAGAAGATGCAGCGCAACAACCTGAACAAATTGTGCAACCGGAGGTTATGCCCAGCCCAGATAGGATGCCCAGTCTGGAAGAAACATTGAGACAGACTGAATTAAAAGCTGCCGAGCATCATGATGCTTGGTTGCGTGCCAAGGCCGATGCCGAAAATATTCGCCGCCGCGCGCAAGAGGATATTGATAAAGCACGCAAGTTAGCGGTGGAGCGTTTCTCGAATGAGATGCTGGCGGTGAAAGATAGCCTGGAAGCCGGCTTGGCGGTGGATACCGCGACGGTGGAAAATTTCAAAAGCGGCATGGAACTGACGCTCAAGCAACTTTCCAGCGTATTTGAAAAATTTAATATTCGTGAAATTAATCCGGTCGGTGAAAAATTTGATGCCAACAAACATCAAGCCATCGGTATGTTAGAAAGCGAGCAGCCGGCAAATACCGTGGTGAGCGTGATGCAAAAAGGCTACCAGTTGCATGAGCGGATATTGCGCCCCGCATTGGTGATGGTGGCAAAAACTAAAGAGTAAAGGAAGAAGGGAAAAGGGTGAAGGGCAAACCCCTCTCCGAATTCAGTGAGTGCGGTTTTTCCCTTCTCACTTCCCTATTCTCCCTTCTCCCAGCCAACCACTTGAAAAAACAATAATCGCCCTTATCTAGCGGGCATCACTCAACTTTAATTAGAAGGAAGCATCATGGGAAAAATTATCGGTATCGATTTAGGCACAACCAATTCTTGCGTGGCCATTATGGAAAATGGCAAGCCCAAGGTGATTGAAAACGCGGAAGGTGCGCGCACCACGCCGTCTATTATTGCGTATATGGAAGATGGTGAAGTGCTGGTGGGTGCGCCCGCTAAACGCCAGGCGGTAACCAATCCAAAAAATACGCTGTATGGCGTAAAACGCTTGATAGGCCGCCGTTTTGACGAGCCTATGGTGCAAAAAGACGTGAAGATGGTGCCTTATACCATCGTCAAAGCTAAGAATGGCGATGCGTGGATTAAGGTGCGCGACAAAGATATTTCCGCGCCAGAGATTTCTGCGCAAGTACTCATCAAAATGAAGAAAACTGCTGAAGATTATTTAGGCGAATCGGTTACCGAAGCGGTCATTACCGTGCCCGCTTACTTTAACGATGCACAGCGGCAAGCCACCAAAGATGCGGGACGCATTGCAGGTCTAGAAGTCAAGCGCATCATTAACGAGCCGACTGCGGCCGCGCTGGCTTTTGGTATGGACAAGCAAGAGGGCGATCGCAAAATTGCGGTGTATGACTTGGGCGGCGGCACGTTTGATATTTCCATTATCGACATCGCCGAGATCGACGGCGAGCACCAGTTTGAAGTATTGTCCACCAACGGTGATACGTTTTTGGGCGGCGAAGATTTCGACATGAAAGTCATTGAATTTCTGGTTGATGAATTCAAAAAAGACAGCGGCATTGATCTGAAAAAAGATTTGCTCGCGCTGCAACGCTTGAAGGACGCGGCGGAGAAGGCCAAGATCGAATTGTCCAGCGCGCAGCAAACCGAGGTGAATCTGCCCTACATCACCGCTGATGCCAGCGGCCCGAAACATTTGGCGGTGAAAATTACGCGCGCAAAACTGGAAAGTCTGGTGGAAGAATTGGTCGAGCGCACCATGGCTCCGTGCAAAATCGCCATGAAAGATGCGGGCGTGTCCAACGCCGATATTGCGGACGTTATCTTGGTCGGTGGGCAAACCCGTATGCCGATGGTGCAAGAAAAAGTGAAAGCGTTTTTCGGCAAAGAAGCACGCAAAGATGTCAACCCAGATGAGGCGGTGGCCGTAGGCGCTGCGATTCAAGGTGGCGTGTTGCAGGGTGAAGTAAAAGACGTGCTGCTATTGGATGTAACCCCGTTATCGCTGGGCATTGAGACCATGGGCGGCGTGATGACCAAGCTCATCAAGAAAAACACGACCATCCCGACCAAGGCATCGCAGGTGTTTTCTACTGCCGATGATAATCAAAGTGCAGTCACCATCCATGTGTTGCAAGGCGAGCGCGAAGTGGTGTCTGGCAATAAAAGTTTGGGGCAATTTAATCTTTCCGATATTCCCCCTGCACCACGTGGCGCGCCACAAATAGAGGTGACCTTTGATATTGATGCGAACGGTATTTTGCACGTCAACGCGAAAGATAAAGCCACGGGCAAAGAGGCCAAAATTACCATCAAGGCCAGCTCTGGCTTATCTGAAGCTGAGATTCAGCGCATGGTGGATGATGCTGAATCACACGCAGAAGAAGATCGCAAAGCGATCGAATTGGTGACTTCGCGCAACCAACTGGACGCGTTGATTCATTCGACCAACAAAGCCATGAAAGAATATGGCGAACATTTGGATTCCAATGAAAAATCCGCCGTGGAAGCCGCATTAAAAGAAGCTGAAGAAGTCGTCAAAGGCGATGACAAAGCCGCAATAGACAGCCAAGCGGAAGCACTTTCTACCGCCGCGCAAAAGTTGTCCGAAAAAATGTATGCGGCGGAATCTGCCAAAACACAGAGCGAGCAAGCCGCCGGACAAGAGCAGCCCCAGCAACAGAGCGACGCGCACGCGCAAGGCGATGTGGTAGATGCGGAATATACGGAAGTTAAAGATAAAAAATAGCATCGAAAAGGAAAAAGGGGCTGGGGGCTGAGGACTAAAAAACCTGCCCCCTTACTCTTTTTTTAGCCTTTAATTACTAGCCCCACATCATGAAGAAAAAAGACTATTACGAAGTGCTCGGCCTGAACCGCGACGCATCCGACGAAGAGATTAAAAAATCTTATCGCAAGCTGGCGATGAAGCATCACCCGGATCGCAACCCGGATAATCCAAAATCCGAAGATCATTTTAAGGAGGCGAAAGAAGCCTACGAAATGTTGAGTGATCCGCAAAAACGCGCGGCTTACGATCAATATGGCCACGCCGCAACCGAGCAAGGCATGGGAGGGGCAGGCGGTGCAGGGGCGGCGGGGTTTGATTTTGCCGACATCTTTGGTGATATATTTGGTGGCCAGCAAGGGCGCAGCCGCAACAGCGCGCATCGTGGTTCTGATTTACGCTACAACTTAGAGATTACGCTAGAGCAAGCCGCGCGCGGGACAGAAACGCAAATTCGTGTGCCGACTATGGCCGAGTGCGAAACTTGTCACGGTAGCGGTGCCAAGGCCGGCACCAAGCCCACAACCTGCACTACCTGTGCCGGGCAAGGCCAGGTGCGGATGCAACAGGGCTTTTTCTCCATTCAACAAACCTGTCCGCGCTGTCATGGCAACGGCAAAATTATTACGTCGCCTTGCGCGCCATGCCACGGAGTCGGTCGCATCAAGCAGCACAAAACCCTCTCGGTTAAAATTCCGATGGGCGTGGATAACGATGATCGCATCCGTTTGTCGGGCGAAGGCGAACATGGGGCCAATGGTGGCTCACCGGGTGATTTGTATGTTGTCATTCATATCACGCCGCACGCTGTTTTCAAGCGCGACCACAATGATCTGCATTGCGAAATGCCGATCAGCTTTACCGTGGCCGCACTCGGCGGAGAAATTGAAATCCCCACACTGGATGGCGCAGCGCGTATAAAAATTCCGGCGGAGACACAGTCCGGCAAAGTGTTTAGGCTGCGCGGTAAGGGCATCAAGGGCGTGCGTAGCCAAAGCTATGGCGACCTGCACTGCCATGTCATGATCGAAACGCCCGCTAACTTAACCGATAGACAAAAAGAATTATTGCGCGAGTTTGAAGCCATCAACGAAAGCGATAGCGCGCGGCATAGCCCGCGTGCAAAAACGTGGATGAATAAGGTGAAAGAATTTTTTCAGTAAATTTTAATTTGCAATTAAACCTAAATAATCCATGAGACCCGTCATTCCCGCGCAGGCGGGAATCCAGTCAATTAAAAACGCCTTTGGTTTAAACCCACTGGATTCCCGCCTGCGCGGGAATGACGCAGTTTTGCTCTAATGAACAATTTGGGTTAACTCAGCGTTTCTTAAATTAAAAATCACCCCCCCACTTTTCGGAGGCCATCATGCAAATAAAATCGCTCGGTCACGCTGTGCTCAAGGTTAGAAATCTCGAACGCTCGGTGCAATTTTACCGCGACAAACTCGGCATGAAAGAAGTGGCGCGCATACAAAACATGATGGTGTTTTTTTCGCTCGGTGCCAATCATCATGACCTCGGTTTAATGCAAGTGGGCGAGCTGGCCGAGACCCCGGCGCAACGCAGCGTTGGGCTTTATCACTTGGCGTTTAAGGTGGGCGATAGCTTGGACGAGCTACGCGATTGCAAAAAACACCTCGAACAACACGGCATCGCCATCCTCGGCAGCAGCGATCATCGCGTCAGCCAATCGTTGTATATCGCAGACCCCGACGGCATTGAAATTGAATTATATGTTGATGCCGATCCCGCAATCTGGCGGGATAATCCTGCTGCATTGGCAACGGTTCAGCCATTGCGACTTTAAGGATACTTCTAAAAATCCAACTTCTGTTGCCATACTGTGTTACTCGCAAAAAATTACTTCTAACATATCAAACATATGCGTCGTCGCAATTTTTTGTTCGCGCCTTGTCTGGCTTAAGAATTTGAATTTTTAGAGGCATCCTTAAGTTTTACCGATTTACTTTCCATTCCTTACGCGGCTCGCTTTTTTTATCCCCCTCTTTTAGCACTTCCTTCATGCGTTCCTCGCGCAAGTTGAGATCAATTACGTGCCGAATTTAGCTAGATACTTGCTATGGCCGGCTTTTGAATCCGCCCAGCGAAAAAAGCCAATATGCACACAATCTAAAAAAATAGCGCGATGAATAACCCTATTTTTTTGCGTTTATTTGCTCGCCACTTTAAGAGTAAGCGTTGCTATTCTGAAGATAAAGACATGCTAAAAAGAAAGATGATTTCGGGGTTGCGGATTTTTTTTGCGGGTTTAAAGTGTGATGCCGTTGTTGGACGGTAGTGAGTATTATCAAGTAATTAAACTTCGGGAGATAAAAATGGGAAAACTGAATGATGTGCCTTACTTAGAAAAAATGGAAAATTTGCTGGAGATTAAATATGAGCAAATTTCCACCCGTTTCGATGCCGAGCAGGGCGTGCTGTGGACTTTTATGAACCCCAAGGGGGTGCCTTGTTATAACCTTAGGCTGCTAGAAGAGTTGCTTTATCACTATAGGTGTATAGAAAATTCTGGTGGAATAATGCGCATGGGCGGTCAATCATATTCGGCTAAGTACGTGGTTTATGCATCCAAATTTCCGAGCGTTTTTAATCTGGGCGGAAATCTATCCTTATTCAGCCAGCTTATTAGTAAGCGAGATCGCAAGTCTTTATTACACTACGCCACGCTGTGTATTGATGTTGTCATGTCAATGACCAGTCATTACGACAATTTGCCTGTAACCACCATTTCTCTTATTCAAGGTGATGCGCTGGGAGGCGGGTTTGAGGCCGCGTTAACCAGCGACCTCATCATCGCCGAGCGCGGCAGCAAAATGGGCTTTCCTGAAATTTTGTTTAACCTGTTTCCGGGCATGGGGGCATACAGCTTTTTGGCACGCAAGCTAGGCACGATTCAGGCAGAGCGCATGTTGCTCAGCGGCAAAATGTACAGCGCGCAGGAAATGCATGAATTGGGTGTGGTCGATGTGTTGGCCGAAGACGGCGAAGGCGAAGCCGCCGTGCTGGAGTATGTGCAGCGGCAAAAACGGCGTGCGAATGGATTTCAAGCCATCCAACGGGCGCGGCAGCGGTTTAATCCGGTTACCTACCAAGAGCTGTTGGACATCACCACCATCTGGGTAGATGCGGCTTTACAGCTTGGGGAAAATGATCTCAAAATGATGAACCGTCTGGCGCGCGCGCAGCAAAAGCTGTATGGCTTGGGTGAGCCTACAAGTGAACCAGCCATCAAAACTGGCGCATTAAGCAACATCGGCCCACTCAATATTAGCCAGTTGGTACGTCCGCAGCCATTGGTTCATTTGGTCTCGCCAATACACGAGCGTGGCGTGGCTATGGCGGCGTAGCGTAATGTTGCGTAATCTTTCTGTATCATCAATTCAGATTATTCCCTCACCCTCGCTACGCTTTCCCTCTGGG
>Ga0105164_10000069_pt1 | contig 70825 bp, 55 predicted proteins | sample VDWuncwatermetaG_FD_89674 | JGI IMG/M metagenome (GOLD analysis project Ga0105164, IMG submission 89674) | Wastewater microbial communities from Netherlands to study Microbial Dark Matter (Phase II) - VDW unchlorinated drinking water | ecosystem: Environmental > Aquatic > Freshwater > Drinking...
CTGAATGTGCTTACACCGATGGGCTGGGACGCATTTGGCCTTCCCGCTGAAAACGCCGCGATAAAATCAAACACGCACCCGAAACTATGGACTTTAAAAAACGTAAAGCGCATGAAAGAGCAGTTTCATCAGTGGGGCTGTGGCTACGACTGGGCGAGGGAGGTTACTGCCTGCCTGCCTGATTACTACAAGTGGACCCAGTGGGTATTTTTAAAGCTGTATGAAAAAGGTCTTGCCTACAGAAAGATGGGCGCTGTAAACTGGTGCCCGTCATGCCAGACGGTTTTGGCTAATGAGCAGGTTGCTGACGGCGGCTGCGAACGCTGCGGCACAAAAGTCCTGGATAAAGATTTAGAGCAGTGGTTTTTTAAAATAACCGCTTATGCGGATAAATTATTAAGTGATTTGGAGCTTTTGAACGCCTGGCCGGAGCGCGTCAAGATAATGCAGGGAAACTGGATCGGTAAGAGCGCCGGAGCCCAGATAGATTTTCCCGTGGATGGCTCGCAGGACGTTTTAACGTGTTATACTACGAGGGTTGACACTATTTTCGGCGCAACCTATATGGTGCTGGCGCCGGAGCATCCGGGCATATCGAAATTAATCGTAAGCGTGCCTAATAAGGCCGAGATTCAGGAATTTATACAGAAGGCCCGCACACAGTCTAAGGCAGACCGCTCATCCGTAGAAGTTGAAAAGGAAGGCATATTTACAGGCAGGCACGTAATAAATCCTGTTAACAACAGAAAGATCCCGCTGTGGATCGCGAATTATGTGCTGATGGAATACGGCACAGGCGCTGTAATGGCAGTGCCGGCTCATGACCAGCGCGATTTCGAATTCGCGAAAAAGTATAAATTGCCGGTTGAGATAGTGATACAAAACTCGTCATTGCGAGGAGCCCCGCAGGGCGACGAAGCAATCTCCGCTTACGAAGGCGACGGCACCCTGGTAAATTCTTCCCAATTTAACGGTTTAAACAACCGCGATGCGATGGAAAAGATTGCCGATTGGATGCAGGAGAAGAAAATCGGCAGGCGCGCTGTGCACTATCGTCTGCGCGATTGGCTTATTTCGCGGCAGCGCTACTGGGGCGCTCCAATCCCAATTATTTATTGCGATAAATGCGGCATTGTGCCGGTTCCGGAAAACAGCCTGCCGGTCCTTTTGCCTGAAGACGTAAAATTCAAGCCGTCAGGCGACTCACCGCTTAAAGATGTGCCTGACTTTATAAATTGCAAATGCCCTAAATGCAGGGGCAATGCCCGCCGTGAAACAGATACAATGGATACGTTTGTTGATTCAAGCTGGTATTATCTAGGTATCTTAGCCCTAATGACAACGCAAAGGCATTTGATACAGCCACAGTCAATAACTGGCTTCCTGTAGACCAGTATATAGGCGGGGTTGAACACGCGATATTGCATTTATTATATTCCAGGTTTATTACCAAGGTCCTTTATGATTTAAAGCTGGTCGGGTTTAAAGAGCCTTTTGCCAGGCTTTTTACCCAGGGCATGATTACAAAAGACGGGATCAAGATGTCGAAATCCAGGGGCAATGTGGTGGCGCCCGACGTATTGATACAGAAATACGGCGCGGATACAATGAGGCTTTACACATTATTTATAGGCCCGCCTGAAAAAGACGCGGAATGGAACGACAGGGGCGTCGAAGGCGCCTGGAGGTTCTTAAACAGGGTGTGGCGCCTGGTGAACGCAATAATAATTGAAACTCCGGATTCACAATCACCAAATCTAAAAAGAAAAATACATCAAACAATAAAAAAAGTCACGGAAAATATAGAAGGCGGTTTTTATTTCAATACATCCATAGCATCAATAATGGAGCTGGTAAATGAGACATACCAATATGCCGGAGTACAAGAGGCAAGGGCGGCGGCGGAGGCGATAGTTTTGCTCCTTGCCCCGTTTACGCCGCACATATGCGAGGAATTATGGGAGGCGCTCGGTCACAAGGGCACGATTTTCAAGGCTGCTTGGCCGAAATACAACCCGGAATTCATACACGCCGAAACCATTTCAATGGTTATACAGGTTAACGGAAGGGTCCGTTCAAAGATAGATGTAAGCCTTAATATTACAGAAGAAGAGTTAAAAGAGGTTGTGTTATCCGACGAAAAGATAAAGACATGGCTTATGGATAAGCCTGTCAGGAAATTCATAGTAGTCCCTAAAAAACTGGTGAACATAGTCATATAGGACAGAATGAAAATTAAAAATTCACCCGATAAGCTCATTTGGGCAGCGATAATCGCATACGCTGCCTTTTTTTCTTGCCTGTCCGTCCTCAAATACAATAATTTTATATACAATGATTTTGACCTTGCCATAGACGCCCAGACACTATGGAACATAGTGCACGGCTCTATCTACTGCTCCATGCATCAGATTGTTTTTTTGGGCAATCATATGCGCCTGATACTTTTCCTGATAGCGCCGCTGTACGCTGTTTTTAGCTCGCCTGTTTTACTGCTTATTTTGCAGTCCGTTTCTTTGGCTTTAGGAGCCTGGCCTCTTTACAGAATGGCCAAAAATGAATTGAATACCAGATTTGCCTTCGCGATAGCTGTTTCATATCTTCTGTATCCGGCGCTTATGTACATGAATTTATTCGAATTTCACCCCACTGCGCTTTCGACGTGTTTTCTTATGTTCATGCTCTACTATTTTTACCGCGAAAAATTCCTGAAGTTTATCGTATTTGGCCTTTTGGCGCTTAGCTGCCAGGAAAACATAGCTTTATTGCTTATAACCATGGGCTGCTTCGCCTTTTTTGTTAAAAAGGGCAGGAGATGGGCCGTTGTCCCGGTTGTGATCGGGGTCAGCTATTTTTATCTGTCAATTTTTAAAATAATCCCGTATTTTAATAACGGTACTATAGAATTCGAAAGCCTTTACAGCCATCTTGGAAGCAGCCTGCCTCAAGCGCTTTTAAACATGGCGGCAAACCCTTTAAGGACAGCATATCTGATGTTTTCTCCGGAAAATCTTTTGCTGCTTTTCCAGATGTTCTGTCCTTTAGTTTTTTTGCCCTTGTTTTCTTTGCCGCTGCTTGCGGTTGCTCTGCCTATTTTTATGCAGCACATGCTGTCGTCAAGGTTTATGGAGCACACAATATTTTATCACTACTCCGCGGAAATAATCCCCTTTGTGTTTTTTGCGTCTGTTTTCGGGGCCAGGAGGGTGCTTGCCGTATTGAGTTCACCTGCACAGCGCAGGGCGTTTCTGTGGCTGTTGGTTATTGCAGCCGTTATTTCTTCCGTGCACCTGGGCCCTTTAGGCAGAATATCCAGAAGCATCCGGACATGGAAATCAAGAAGAGAGGTTTCTTTGCAAATAGGCAGATTTATAAGCAGGATTCCTTCCGATGCGCCTATCGCAGCTACATTCGAATTTCTTCCCCATCTTTCAAACAGGAAATATCTTTATTCTTTCCATCATTTTTATTCCGGCAAATCTACGCTCTCCGGAAAAAATTTTAAATTACCCGAAGCGATAGATTATGCCTTAATCAATTATGATGACGGGCACACATTCGAGGATTTTCGCTGTCCCGAGAGCGATGATAATTTGAAGAATTTTTTTAAAAGGTACAATCTTAAAAAAATCGACAGTTTTGAGAAGATCGAATTTTATAAAAGGCCTGTAAATGGCAAAAAATAATATTTTAAGGGATATCTTTATACTTGTACTTGTGGCGGCTGCCTTCAGCCTGCCTTTTGTCAACCAGGCGTTCCATATAGACGATACCAATTTTCTGTACATAACGAAACAGGTACTAAAGGACCCGTTAAGGCCGTATTCTTTTGATATAAACTGGCGCGGCACCCAAGAGCGCGCCTTTGACATACTGGCAAACCCTCCGTTATGCCCGTACTATTCCGCTCTGGTTATAAAACTATTCGGCGAATCCGAGATAATCTTGCACTCGGCTTATTTTATATTCGTGCTGTTGTCCGCGATTTTCATGTATTTTTTGGCAAGGCGGTTTACGAAAAATACTCTTATATCCAGCCTGCTTTTAATTTCTACGCCGGCCTTCATGGTAATGTCGCACACAATTATGCCTGATATAGCGCTCTTGGCTTTTTATCTGGCAGGGATAACCTCTTTCATTTATGGCGTAGATAAAGAGAGGAAGGGCCTGCTTGTTTTATCAGGCATCTTTATGGCGCTGGCAGGCCTGTGCCGTTACAGCGGCTTAACGGTATTTTTTATAGCTCTGATGTATTTGTTTCTTAGGCCCGGGAAAATTAAGGTATCAGCGTTGATGCCATTTGCAGCCGGAGGCCTGGTATTTGCAGCGTGGTGCCTGCATAATATTGTATTTTACGCAAAGTTGCATTTTCTTGCTGCCAGCGGTTTTCAGCTGGTTACCCTGACTTTAGAAGATATATTTTGTAAAACAGAGGCGCTCCTTGTATATATAGGTTCAACCACCGTGTTTTTTGCATTTCTAATAGCGGGGTTTTTAAGAAGAGAATATAGGAAGGCCTTTTTTATCCTGCTGGCGGCAGGCATTTATTTTGCGGTCATCGCAGCCATGAAGTATCGGGCGTCTCTGCCGCAGGTTTTTCTTATAAGCATATTCATGTCGGCCTCTTTGTTTTTCTTTTTTGCGGCAATAGACAGGTGTATCAGGGAAGGCCCAGGAAGGAAAAACAGAGACAGCGTGTTTCTTTTGGGATGGATAGGTTTTATCGTATTATTTACCTCCAGCATTTATTTCGCCGCTGTAAAACATATACTGCTGCTTTTACCGCCTTTGATAATGCTGTTTGTTGTTATGACAGAGGATTTTTTAGGCCGCTACGCGAAAATTTATTTATCCTGCGCGCTTGTGTTTACGTTTTTATCAGGCCTTGTCATTTCTTACGCGGATTTTAAATACGCGAATGCCTACAGGGACTTCGCGTACCGCAGCGTAAAAAAGTATAAGTTGCCTGAAAATTCGGTATGGTTTGTCGGCCATTGGGGCTTTCAGTATTACATGGAAAAATTGGGCTGTAAGGCGCTCGGCTACTCTGATAATTCGCCTAAAAATAACGACATTCTGATAATGCCGTCTCTTATAGCCGAACATCAGTGGCCATGCAAGCCTTTGTATGACCGGCTTGAATTATTGGGCGTTTATCGTTACAAGGCGTTTTTGCCTGTAAGGACCATGAACGCGAGAGAAAATTTTTCTTTTTATACGAACATAATGCTTTTATTTAATCCCGGTTTTCTGCCGTATTATTTCAGCAGGCAGGACCTGGAACGATTCACGGTTTACAGGGTCGATTAGGTCCGCATTTTATGATAAATAAATCCAACCGCATAGCCGCGGCCTTTTTTGTTTTAATCATTTTTGTCGTATTTGCGCGTGTTTTATTTATGGGCTATACGATGCAGGCGGCTTCCGCGCAACCCGGAGTCATGCCTGCAGGGCCTTACGGGAAAACACACATTACATCGCCTATAGAGCATTGGATATTCGGGATTTTACCTGATGCTTACTGGGCCTTCGGCAAAGACCCTGGCGGCTGCGGATGGCAGATACCGGCAGAACAAAGGCGCATGGTAAACGATTTATTAAGGGGCAAGCTGCCTCTTTGGAATCCCAACCAGATGCTCGGTTTTCCCCTTATGCATAATCTTCAGCTTGCCGCGTTTTCTCCGTTGCGCGCACTGTTTTTATTGCCCGGGAGCCAGTATTTTGCCGACCTGTACTCCGTTGTTTTATTTTTCATTTCAGGTTTCGGGCTGTTTTTATTTTTAAGGGAGCTGAAACTGGGCTTGGCGGCGAGCGTGATAGGCGGGTTAGCCTTTATGCTGAGCGGCTTTAATATAATGTTCCAGAACTTCACATTTTTTGAGATAAATGCCCTGATGCCGTGGGAATTATACATGGCAGAAAAATTATTTGAAAACCCCAGGCCCGCGTACGCAGGGGCATTAGCTTTGTTTTTAGGCCAGACGCTCCTGATAGGTTATCCTGCCCCCAGCGTACTGGCGCTGGCCGCAATTCTTTTATATGTTATTTTTCGTTTTGTAACCGGCGCCGGGCGCAAGCCTGATAAAAATTTATTTAAATTAATTATTTTTTTCAGCGCTGCCTTGACAATCGGTTTTGCGATAGCCGCGGTTAATTTATTGCCGGCCCTGAGGCTGCTGGCGGAAAGCCAGAATGTGCGGCCTATAGGCATGGGTTTAAAATTTATTGACTGGAAATGGGCGCTGGCAGGTATAGTGCCTTTTAACGGCTGGATACCGAGCGCGCCTAATTACTTATGGTTTGGCTGGCACGGAGTTCTTGTGACGGCGCTGGCTTTATCAGCTGTTATAGCGCGCAAGCCTATGCCTGCTGCGGGCTGGTTTTTTTTCGGCCTGGCGGTTTTTTCCTGCCTTAAGCTGGCCGGCATTGCGCCTGCGCAGTGGGTCGGCTGCCTGCCTGTATTTAACAGGATAATGTTTGTTCGGTATATTCATCCGCAGCTGGCGTTGTCAATGGCTGTTTTGGCCGCATTCGGGGCAGAGGCCTTATTCAGAAAACAGGTAAGCCTGAAAATATTTTCGTGGGCGCTTTTTTGTCTGGCAGGCATTGTGGTTTTTCTCGCGCTGAAAGGTTTCGAAGAGCTGTTTTTACAAAAAAACGCCTGGGCGGTTTTGAATTCAGAAAAAATATTTATCGGATTCTGCATGCTGGCAGCCTTATTTTTTATTGTCAGAAAAATTAACGGATTTTCCAAGGCCGCCGTAATGGTGCTTGTCGCGGCAGAACTTTGTTTTTATGTGCCGCAGTACTGGACATTGAGGTATGATCCTTTCGTTGAAGCGCCTTTCGTAAAATTTTTAAAACACCAGATGCGGCATGAGCGCAGCCGGGTTTTCTCGCCGGATCGGTTTTTATACCCGCCGTATTCTTCCGCATTTGACCTGGATGATATAAGGTGGATGAACGCGCTTGCATATCCGCATTACGCGTTATTTGTAAAATCTTTTCTTACAGAGCGGGCTGATGACAGGTTTATCGGCGACGAAGAAGACCTGAAATTATTTGATGCCTCGGGCAAGGTGAATAAATTTTTAAGCCTTCTCAACGTTAAATATATCATCTCAAAAAATAGAAAAAGATTTCCTTCCCCCCAAGATATAGTCTATGACAAAGAGGCGGTTATTTTCAAAAACGGTGACGCATTACCGCGCGCTTTTATCCCGGCGAAAGTAATATTTGTAAAAGACGATAAAGAGGCAATCGCGGCAATGAAGGCGCCGGAATTTGACCCCAAAGAAACAGCGGTCATATATAAAGGCATAAAACCAGGCCTTATCTACGGCAAAAATTTAGCGATATCCCGCAGTAACCCCTCGCAGGTAAAAATGGCCTCGTATGATTCGGATAAAATAGATATAGACGTTATGCCGGTTTTTAACGGTTATCTGGTATTAAGCGACGCGTACAGCCCGTGGTGGCGCGCTAGGATTGATGGCAAACCGGTTGTTGTGGAAAGGGCTGATATAGCGCTTCGGGCAGTGCCTGTTGCCGCAGGCCGCCACCGCGTGGAATTTATTCTGGAGAAGTCTGTTTTCCTGGCAGGGCTGCATATATCTATCGCAGGGGTTATTCTGGCAATAGCTATGATTTTCAGTAATATATTTATTGTAATTTTTAAATCTGCCGGATATAATAAGTAGGAGCATAAAATATGCAGAATCAGGATAAACAAATAAGCGTAATAATGCCTGCTTTAAACGAGGAAAAAAATATAATTCCTGCGATCGACAGCGTTGTCACGGCTTTCGGAAAATACAATCTTCGGGGCGAGATTATAGTAATTAACGACGGAAGCGCTGACTCGACATCGGATCTGGTCAAAAGCAAGGTTTCGCAAGCGGGCAGCTGTGAAATCAGGTTGATTGATCACGATAAGCCGCAGGGCGTAGGCGCCTCATTCTGGGAAGGCGCGGGCATGGCGAAGTCGGACGCCGTTGTCATGCTTCCAGGAGACAATGAAAACGACCCTGGTGAAATATTCAGGTATTATAAATTACTCGAAGACGTTGATATAGTTATACCTTTTGTGTATAATAAACAGGCAAGAAATATATTGAGGAATTTATTATCCTCGGTTTATATTTTTATCATTAATTTCACATTTTCAATAAATCTGCATTACGCCAATGGCACAGTGCTTTACCGCAGGTCAATCCTGAAAGATTTAAAATCCAGGGAAAGCGGATTCTTTTTTCAGACCGATATCCTGGTCAAGTTGATAAAGAACGGCTATCTTTTCAGCGAAGTCCCGTACAAACTTATCGGAAGGAAAAAAGGCATTTCCAAGGCGCTGAAGCCTTCTTCGTTGATTTGCGTCGCCGGAGGTTATTTCAGGCTAATAAAAGATTGCCTTATAACCGGATACGCTAAGCTTGGGGATTTTGCGCCGGATTCCAGGACAGCGCACCGGCGCCTGCCGGATAAAGGAGGGCAGGGATGAAAACAATTGTGGTGCTGCCGGCTTATAATGCCGCAAAGACACTGAAAATAACTTTGGACGATATACCCAGAGATTGCGTGGATGATATCATACTTATAGATGATGCCAGTAAAGATAATACGGTTGAAACCGCCCGGCAGCTTGGGCTGAAGGTGTTTGTCCATGAAAAGAACAGGGGTTATGGCGGCAATCAAAAGACATGTTACGGAAAGGCGCTTGAGCTGGGCGCTGACATAGTCGTGATGGTGCATCCGGATTATCAGTATGACCCCACTGTGATACCTCACTTGATTGAGCCCATAAAAAAAGGGCAGGCCGATGCGGTATTCGGCTCAAGGATGATGAAAGGCGGGGCCCTGGTAGGCGGCATGCCGTTATGGAAGCATAACGCGAATATTCTTCTGACAGCCTTTGAAAATGTTATACTGCACACGTATCTGACGGAATATCATTCGGGCTTCAGGGCTTACAGCGCGAAACTTCTGAAAGATATAAGGTTTAATGATAATTCAGACGGATTTGTGTTCGATACCGAGATTATCGTGCAGGCCTTGCTTAAAGGTTTTAAAATAGACGAGATTCCGATAAGGACCAGATATTTTCCCGAGGCCTCGACTGTGAGGTTCTGGCAGGGCGTTGTTTACGGCCTCGGCATATTGAAAACCATGCTTAAATATATGTTACATACAAAAGGAATAATCAAATTTAAGCAATTTGTGTAAAAATGGTTCTCGACTCGGCGCCTTCGGCGCCTCGCTCGAACAGTAAGTATTTTTATTATTCGAGCGAGCGACGAACGAAGTGAGGAGCGAGTCGAGAAGAACGGCTATATATGACAAGGCAGGAAAAATCAGTTATATATTTTTTGATAGCTATGCTTTTTCTCGGCCTGGCGGTTAAGTATTGCAAAGCCGCATTCAATAGGCCGTATCTGAAAATAGAGCCCGCAAATATAGCAGCTGATAAAAATATAGATATAAAAAAAATAATCAGGGAAAACGAGACCGTGAAAATAAATGCCGCTACAAAAGAAGATTTCAGCCGGCTTCCCGGGATAGGGCCGGGTTTGGCGGAGCGGATAGTTGAATACAGGGATAGTAACGGTAGATTTTTAGAGATAGATGATTTGAAAAAGGTAAAGGGGATAGGCGAAAAAAAATATGAGGCGATAAAAGATTATTTGGCGGTTGATTAATCCCTCGTCACTAAACGTTATAGCTGGTGACTCGGGATGAATTTTCAACCAGTAAATTCATAGAAAATTCAATGTCAAAGCGGCCTTTATTTTTTGCGTTTTTGGTGTTATGTGCAGGGATATGGATATGTAGTTTGTTCCGTATCCCTTTTTTATTCGAAGATGTTTTACCGGGCAATCACATAAAGAATTTTACTCCTAAAGAGCCTTTGGGCGCATATCTGGGAGCTGTTATTACTACGGGTCCTGTCTCTAGTCTAGCGGAATATGGCAGGGTAAAAACAACATTCACGGCAAAGGCGGTAGAACTATATAGCGTAGGGGCGGGTTTGAAACCCGCCCCTACAAATAGCGGAATTTCTGTCAGCGGCCTTATTAATGTAGTCAGCTTCGATGACAGAGATGAGAAGCTTCAATATGGAGATTATGTTTTAATAAAAGGCGAGTTAAGAAGGCCGTTAAGTTTGCATAATCCCGGATCTTTCAATTATTCCGATTATCTTGCCAGGCAGGGCATATATTCCGTTATCGTAACCGGGAAGGGGGATTTTATATCTGTTTTGCAAAAACACAAATTGAACGGTTTTATAGGAGAAATTTTCAGATTCAGAAAAAAATTAAAGGCGTTAATAGAAAAATATATGCCAGGCGTTGAAGGCGATATCTTAAAAGGGGTTCTTTTGGGGGATCGTTCGGGCATAGAGAATAATTTAAAGGACAGATTTGTCAAGACAGGTACTGTGCATATACTCGTGATAGCCGGCCTGCACGTCGGCCTGATCGCGTCCATATTTATTTTAATTCTTAATATTTTGTATCTGCCGCGTTATCTGGTGCACCCTTTGGCATCTTTTTTACTGATCGCATACGCCGTATTGACAGGTTTAAATACGCCGGTTATCAGGGCAACGATAATGGCTGTTGCGGTATTGATGGGGCAGGCGGCAAAAAGAAAGATAGATATCTTAAACTGTCTTGGCTTGGCAGGTATGATTGTGCTTTTAAGAAACCCCCTGTCGATATTTGACGCCGGATTTCAGCTGTCTTTCGGCACCGTAATATCGATAATCATGTTCACTCCAAAGTTTGAAGAATTGTTGGGCCTCAAACCCGGCCAGGGCCGGTTTAAAAAGTATTTATTACGTTCCGTGGCGGTTTCCTTTGCCGCATGGATAGGCATTATTCCTATAATCGCTTATCACTTTAATATAATATCGCCGGTGTGCATTCTGGCAAATATTCCGGCTGTTTTTCTTTTGTTTATAATAATAGCCGCAGGCCTGGTGTTTTTAAACGCGTGCTTTTTGATGCCTTTTTTTGCGCCTATTTTTGCCTCAGTGGATCAATTTCTTATCGATATCTTAATAAAAGCAGTTAAAATATTTTCTGAAATACCGTTAGGGTTTTTCTGGACGCACAGGTGGACTGCGCTTGAGATAGTGAGTTTTTATGCCGCCGGGGCCTGCTTCGGCATAAGCCTGTATAAAAAAGATTTTCCGAAAAAATACATAATTATTGCGGTTCTGGTATTTTTAAATATTTTAACCTGGCAAAGTATCCCTCAAAATATACACAATAAACTACAAATTACAGTTCTGGATGTAGGCCACGGCGATGCGATATTCTTGGAATTTCCCGAAGGCGGCTGCGCCTTGATAGATACCGGAGGCAAGGGCCCTGATACGGATATGGGCAGGGATGTGATAGGGCCTTTTTTAAGAAGCAAAAGGGTATCTGTCCTGGATGCCGTATTTATAACCCATGGCGATGATGACCATATCGGAGGGCTGGAGTCTGTTTTAAAAGATTTTAAAGTCAGAAAAGTTTTTACCTGTGACAACCTCAAATTTTCGGATAAGATCGCGGGTTTTAAAGACACAGAGATAACAGTGCTTAACCCGCCTGAAAATCATTATTCGGGCATAGAGGCAGAAAAAAATAATAATTCGCTTGTCCTGAAAATTTTCTATAAGGGCAGGTCAGCCTTATTTTGCGGCGATATAAGGGAATTTACAATGCAAAGATTGCTTGCGTACCAGACTTTGATTAAGTCAGATTGCATTAAAATACCGCATCACGGTTCAAGGTTGGGCCCAGCAGGCGCAAGCTTTATAAAGGCCGTATCGCCTAGAATTGCTTTAATAAGCGCAATCTCAAGAGATGTATCGCAGCCGCTAGAGGATGTGTTGCGCCAGGCGGGCTGCGTAATATATAAAACATGCAGCGACGGAGCAATTACCGTAACTATGTCTGAAGGCGCAGTTCGCGCGGACGTATATTATAAATAAGCTTGAAATTTGCGGCAATATGAGGTATAGTAATATAGCCATGGCCAGAAAAAATAACTCAAAAGATAGTTTCAACAAGCATACTCACAGCTGGGCAGCTACATATAAAATAGGCAAGGTCATAACATCAAATTTCAATATACATGAGGTGCTTTCTCTTATAGCGAAGATAGCCTGCATAGTGACCAAAAGCCACGCTGCAAAGGTTGTGACCATAGACAACGCCACGACCGGGGAATTCGTTCAGGACAAGAATTTTAAGACCTTGTCGAAGTTGTGCGAGCCTGTGATTTTTAACAGGCGGATTCTGGCGAACTTGACATTGTATTCAGACAAGAAAGGCCATTACACAAAAGAACACAAAAAAATCACATCGGCACTCGCCTGCCAGGTAGCGCTGGCCATACAGAATTATCATTTGTATAATAATATGCATGTTAATTATTTTAATACGATAAGGTCGCTAGTCTTGGCAATGGAAGCAAAGGACCCTTATACAAAAGGGCATTCTGAAAGGGTAACCGAATACGCGCTTGTAATAGCAAGCACTATGGATTTGCCTGCGCAGCAGGTGCAGATGATAAAATATTGCGGCCTGCTGCATGACTTAGGAAAGATCGCCGTATCAGACACCATTCTTAATAAGCCTTATGACCTTACGGAAGATGAAAGAATTCAGATAGAGCGGCATCCGGCGGAAGGCGCGGCGGTTTTATCGCCTTTGTCGTTTTTGCGGCCCGGTATATCAATAGTCAGGCATCATCACGAAAAATTTGACGGGACAGGTTATCCTGACCGCCTTAAGGCCGATAAGATACCGCTTGCCGCGCGCATACTCACCTGCGCTGACGCATTTGACGCAATGACCTCTGACAGGCCCTACAGGTTAAAGATGACTAAAGAAAAGGCTTTTGACGAACTGAAAAGCAACGCAGGCAGCCAGTTTGACCCCGCAGTGGTCGACGTGTTTTTAAAAAACCTGGCTGCTGATTGAGGAGAATTTTATGAGAAATGAAAAAACTCGTCATTGCGAGCCCCCGAAGGGGGCGAAGCAATCTCCGAGCAAGGAGATTGCTTCGTCGTCCCGCTTCGCGGGACTCCTCGCAATGACGACTATTACGGTAGTATTATTTCTTTTTACACAATCCGCCAGCGCCTTGTGGATATGGACGCCCCAGACAAAAAAGTGGGAGAACCCTAAGAACGCCCCGAAAGACACGCCAAAAGCGCAGTTTGAGTTTGCGATGGGATTTTTTAACAAATCAAATTACAGCAAGGCGCAGGATGAGTTCAGAAGGCTTTTGAAGTCATACCCTAAATCCGAATTTGCGCCCGAGGCGCAGTATTTTGTGGGCCTTTGTTACCAGAAGCTGGAAAATTACTATGAGGCATTTAAGGCTTACCAGAAGGTCATAGAAACATATCCGTACAGCGAGAGAGTGGACCAGATCATTGTCGAACAATACAATATCGGCAAGATTTTTTACGGCGGTTATAAATCAAAAATTTTAGGCATGGCGATAGTGCCGTCAGTAGATAAGGCTATAGAGGTATTTTCTAAAATCGTCGAGAACTCGGTGTACGGTAAATTCGCCGATTCCGCGCAGTATTATTTGGGGTTAAGTTATATGAAAGAGCTGCAATACAAGGAAGCCATAGAGGCCTTTCAAAAACTGCTTGATGAGTACCCGCAGAGCAAATTAGCCGAAGAGGCAAAGTTTCAAATCGGTCAGTGTTACATGAAGGCAGCCCCCAAACCCGGATATGACCAGGCAAACACCGAAGAATCCATAAAAGAATTTAAAGAGCTTATACAGACAAGCCCCGAAGGGGATAAGTCGCAGGAGGCGGTTAAAATACTGGACAAGCTGAAAGAGCAAAAAGCGGAATCCATATTTAGCACAGCGAAGTTTTATGAAAGAATAGGCAGGTTCAGGAGCGCGCAGCTTTATTACAAACAGATCCTCGATGAATATCCGAGGACTTCCTGGGCGGCAAAATCGCTGGAAAGGCTGGAGATATTAAAAAATAAGGGGAAGATTTAATAATGACAAAATCCCAAATCAAAAATCCAAATCAATCATTCAAATCCAAATCATTGAATTATTTGTCATTTAAATATTCATTTGTCATTTGGATTTTGATATTTGTCATTTGCGGATGTGGGTACACCAATAAGTCGTTGATAGTGCCCGGATCAGATAAAATTTTTGTAGAAACTTTCAAAAATAAAATAGATATCACAAAAGAACCGTCCACGGGCCATAAATATAACGTCTATAAACCTTTTTTAGAGACAAAGGCTACGGATGCCGTTATTAATAAAATCATATACGACGGAAATTTTAAAGTAGTTGATAAAAATTCCGCGGATTTAATATTACAGGGCGAGGTAGTAAACTTTTTAAGGCAGCCGTTAAGGTATTCCGACGCCAACGACATCCTGGAGTACAGGCTGAACATAATGGTTAATTTTGCCTTAAAAGATGCAAGGACCGGAAAGATTATCATGGGGCAGAAGAACCTGACAGCCGACACGTCGTATTTTCTTACGGGCAGTTCGGCTAAAACAGAAGATTCAGCAGTAGACACCTTGCTTTCCGACCTTGCCAGAAGAGTCGTAAGCCGCATAGTTAACCGTTGGTAATCCCCTAAATTTTATGGTATACCTATTCCTTGGCCAGGAACAATTCCTAAAAAACCAGACGCTTTATAAATTAAAGGTAAAGGCATGCGGCGAAGCTGTCTCTAATATTAATTACGAGGAATTTTGTTCGGGGGAAGCGAGTATCAAGGAAATGATAGATTCAGCCAAGACAGCTCCGTTTATGTCAAAATACAGGTTATTTGTAATAAAGGATATTAATAAGTTAAGCAAGGAAGAAAAGGAAGCGCTTGTCTTATTTATAGAAACCAAGCCGCAAAGCACTGTCCTGGCCCTTATTGCCGACAATCTGCCGGAAACGGATGTAATACGCCAGGCGGTTGTAAAACACGGCAAGGTCATGAACTTTGATTTGCTTGAAGGGGCCAAGCTGAACAAATGGATTTTCGACAGGTTTAGCCTGTTCAATAAACAGATAGAGCCGTCAGGTTTGCAGCTTTTGGTTGACAACACCGGCAATAACCTTATGCAGCTTGAATTGGCTGTAGAGCTATTGACGACATTTGTCGGAACAAGAGATGTTGTCAAGCAGAGTGATGTTGAAAAAATAATAGGTAAAAGCCTAGAGGTTACCACTTATCAGCTGGTAGACGCTGTCGGAGCTAAAAATGCGGATCTCGCCTTGAGGATTTTACAGGGGATGGACAAGGATACCCGTACAATATCGCAGATAATGGGGCTTATAGGTTGGCATCTGCGCCGCATTTGGCGCGCAAAAAAGATGGCTGCTGCGAAAATGCCTTTGGCAAAAGCTGCTCAAGCTGTCGGCGTGCCGTATTATGCATCAGGCAGTTTCCTGCGCCAGGTAAACAACTTTTCTGCGCGGGAACTTGAAAAAGGTTTTAAGACTCTGCTTAAACTTGATAAGGAAATAAAATCAACGCCGGTACAGGCGCATAGGTCTTTGGAATTGTTAATAGTGCAGTTGTGCACTACTTAATTTTGCTTACGCGTTTCATTAAGCGGGATTTTTTTCTTGAGGCGGTGTTTTTGTGAATTACGTTTCTGGAAGCGGCCTTGTCAAGTTTTGAGGCAACCAGTTTATAAATCGCCAGCGCCTCTTCCTTTTTTTTCGTCGAAATCAGATTTTCCAATTTGCGTATAAAAGTTTTTAAATCCGATTTGGCGGATAGATTTCTTTCGTGGCGCAGCTTGCTTTTTCTCGTTTCTTTCCATGCTGATTTTTTTATAGGCATTGTTTGTGTAACCCCCTGTTATTAAATGATTTATGGTGTGTTGTAGAGACGCCCCAATGGGGCGTCTCTACAGGTAATGTTGGCGTAAGTATAACATAAAATATTTTTCTTGTCAAATTTTTTTCTTGACATAAACATTATCATTGTGTTAAAATTCGTTTTCTTAACAAAACAATCTAAAACCTATAAAAGGAGGGTTCAGAGATGGAAGTGATTGTTAAAAATACTTACGAGGAGATTAGCAAACTGGCCGCAGATATGATAGCCAAAGTTGTGAGGGCTAAGCCTAACGCGGTATTGGGCCTGGCTACCGGAAGCACCCCGGTTGGCACTTATAAAGAGTTGATCAGGATGCACAAGCAGGAAGGCCTGGATTTTTCGCAGGTCACAACATTCAACCTTGACGAGTATGTGAATGTCCCGCCCACGCATGACCAGAGCTATCGTTATTTTATGAATGATAACCTGTTCAACCATATCAATATAGACAAGAAGAAAACACATGTTCCGGACGGAATGGCGAAGGATATACCGGCATTCTGCAAATGGTACGAAGAGCAAATTCTAAGGGCAGGCGGCATTGATATGCAGCTTTTGGGCATAGGCGGAAACGGCCACATTGCTTTTAATGAACCGGGATCAAGCCTTGGTTCAAGGACCCGCGTGAAGACACTTGACGCGAAGACCATAAAAGATAACGCAAGATTTTTCAAATCAATAGACGAAGTGCCCAAATATGCCATCACAATGGGCATAGGCACAATCATGGAAGCAAGGATGCTGATACTCCTCGCTAATAAGGAAAACAAGGCCGATGCTATCGCAAAGACAGTGGAAGGCCCCATTACAGCAATGGTTCCGGCAAGCGTAGTGCAGCTTCATCCTAAAGCGGTTATAATCACCGATAAGGCAGCGGCAAGCAAGCTTACCAGGGAATATCCCGCAGAGCCGAGCGTTTTAAAAAGATAAATAAAAAGAGGTGACTCTATGCAATCCGAATTAATTTCAAGCGTCTCAAAGGCCAAGCAGCTTTTAGGCAAAGCGACTCAATCAGCCGCAAACGGTAAAAAGGTTGATAACTTAAAGCCCGAACAGATTGCCGCGCTCGAGAAAAACCACAACTGCTGTCCTGACTGGAAAAAGGTTAAAGTCACAAAGGATTTTAACCCGAACAGGATATATAAATGTTATTTCAGCGGTAAGGTTACACTCGGCAGCTTCCATGAGAAATCAGAGATATCCAAAGGCGTTACGCTGGACAGCGGCCTGTATAACAGCAAAATAATCGACTGCCACATAGGCGACAATGTCCTGATAAGCGACGTAAAATGCATCAGCAATTACATTGTGAAAGATAAAGCGGTATTATTCAATAACGGCATCATATCATGTTCAGCCGATGCTACATTCGGAAACGGCGTTGAGGTGCCTATAGCCATTGAAACAGGCGGAAGGGAAGTAAAGCTTTACGCTGACATAACCGTTGACGAAGCCGCAAAGATAGCGCGTTCGCGCAATGACAAAAAATTGCTCGCAGAGTATGACAAAAAAGTAGCGGGTTTCGTAAAAGAAATAACCTCGTCCTGTGGTATTATCGAGGAAGGCGCTGTTATAAGGAATACGCAGAAGGTAATAGATGTATTCGTAGGGCCGTATGCGATAATCGATAACGCGGCGATGATAAAGAACACAACTATTTTAAGTAACCAGGAAGAGAAGGCCGAAGTTATAGACGGGGCCTATGTAAAAGATTCGATCATACAATGGGGTGGCGTCGCTGCGTCAGGTGCGATAGTGGATTCTTCATGTCTGACAGAGCATTCACATGTCGAGAGGCACGGCAAGGTAACGCAGTCGATCCTCGGGCCTAACACAGGCATTGCGGAGGGCGAGGTTACGGCTTCGCTTGTCGGCCCGTTTGTGGGATTTCATCACCAGTCGCTTTTGATAGCGGCATTATGGCCTGAAGGAAAAGGAAACGTGGGGTACGGCGCGAACGTAGGTTCTAATCACACATCAAAGGCGCCTGACCAGGAGATATGGCCCGGAGAGGGCGCCTTTTTCGGCCTTGGCACAAACATTAAATTCCCTTCGGATTTCAGCAAGTCTCCTTATACCATTATAGCGTCAGGAGTAAATGCGTTGCCGCAGAAGGTTTCATTTCCGTTTTCCCTGATCAATTCGCCTTCTTTATCGTTAGACGGAGTTTCGCCTGCGTATAACGAAATTGCGCCGGGCTGGGTATTGTCTGACAACATATACACGATAAAAAGGAACGAGGGGAAGTACCAGAAGCGCAATAAGGCAAAAAGGTCAAAATTTATATTTGAGGTCTTCAGGCCCGATATGATAGACCTGATGCTTGACGCGCGGCAGCGTTTGAGCGATATCAAGTTTAAGAAAAATTATTACACATCAAAAGATATCCAGGGCCTCGGTAAAAATTATATGCTGGAAACAGACCGCGCAAGAGGCGTAGAGGCATACGCGTTTTACATAAAGTATTATGTCCTTCTGGGATTGAAGAGGAAGCTTGCCGAGTTGTTGGCGGAGAAGAAGTCGGCTTTCAAAAAGAACGCCCAAAAGGTTCTTGTCTTGCATACAAAGGATAAGAGATGGGAACACGAAAGAAAGGTACTTATCCAGGAACTGAAGGACAAGAATGTCGTTGACTGCCTTAGCCTTTTAAGCCAGATGCAGGAAAAGATAGCCCAGGATGTACAGGTATCAAAGGAAAAAGACGATAAGCGCGGAGCGAAGATTATAGAGGATTATGCGTTTGCTCATCCGGCTGCCCAGGACGACAGCTTTGTCAAGCAGACTCAGGAAGAGACAAGAAAGATGCAGCGCGAGATAGTTGTTTTGATAAAGGAAACAGGCGTAAAGAAGTAAGGAAACGATACGACTATAATGTGTGTAGGGGCACGGCGCGCCGTGCCCCTACATTTTTTTATTGGAATATTTTCTGGTAGGTCAGGAGGACCCTTTTATCGTTACTAGATCCGCTGATTGCGGTGTTGTTTTGGTCTTCGCGGTAGAGGAGGCTTGCAGAGAGCCTGTTGTCTTTTGCGATCTGGTACGTAGCTTCTAATGCAGCGGACCATATGGAACGCCTGCCGTCTTTTCTTGAATCGTCAAGCATATATGTAAGATACGGGGCGATATTGAATTCCGCGCCGGTTTTCAGGAAATATTTGCTTAATGGCCAGGAAAATGTGGTCGAATAAATATTTCCTTTCGAGTCGCCAAGCATGCCTGTCGTATCAGTCTGGTCCTGATAGCTGTAATCAAGCGACAAGTTTGCCCCTGCCCATAGCGCCAATCCTGCGCTTAAGTTTATAAAATTATCCTTGCCGACAGTGCTTTCGCTGCCGTCCTGATTCTTGTAAATATCCGAATGCGAATATTCAGTGGAGAATAATACCATATCAGTAAGTTGTTTGGCGGTTCTTATGTTGTATATATTGGAATAGGTGCCGAAGGTTTCCGTGTTTTCTATCGCCTTGCGCCTGGTATAAGACGTGTTTAAATCAACGCCGTATATCTTTTTTGCGAGCTCAAATATTATATCCCTGTCTGATTCATCATTTGACTGATAAAGCCCGCCAGGCACGCCAAGCCTGTCCATAACCTTCAGCCTTATCGCTGCCTGGGGAAGCCAGTTATCCATGTCAGGCGAAAATCTTAAGCCGGTGCCGTAGTCTGTAAGTTTATTCATCTCGAGATTGTTTTCCTTCTCTAAGTTATTTCTTATTCTGGAAAAATGCATGTCCAGATATAAGGGATCAAAGTCAAAAGGCCTGCATTCCAGGTAGTTATCAAGTATTTCTCTGTCTGATCTGATGCCTCCTGCCCAGGTTGTGTTTGTGCCAGCCAAGTCCGAATATGAGCGGAAATCCGGGCCTATGCGTTCATAAGAATTAATAAATTTAAATTTCGGCAACTGGATTGCGGAATGCACATAGTTTGAAAAATCCTTCAGGGTTTTTTCTCCGTTAGTTACCAGTATATTCTGGCCGGTGATATCCTCATCGCTTGTGCTGTAAGCGCTTTCGGTTTCTATGCGCCATTTTTCAGGGATGACATCTATGGTTTGATCGAAAGAGTAAACCCTGTTTAGTTTAGGGTCGTAGTTTGGGTCTATACTGCGTACCCTGGCCGTGTCTCTTAATTCCATCATTGATACGCCTATCTTGTAACCGTCTATAACCTTAAAAGCGTCGCGCATGCCGAATATTTCGCGCGGATATACGTAATCTTCTTTCCTGTCAGGGTTGGCCTCTGTCTTTGTCATAAAATGCGGCGCCGCGCCCCACAGGACTTTAAATTCATTGCGTTCGTCATTTAACGAAAAATTTACGCCTCTGTAATACATACCTCTTAATGTATAACGGCTTAACCGGGTTGAAGTGTCGCCTGCGATAAAACGTATGCCTTCGGGGTTGCTTATAGAATACATAATCCTGCGCAGCCTTGCATCGTTGTGCCCGCCTTTATTATAACGCCCGTCAAGAGAAAATGTATTCTGCCAGTTATTTACAGGTTCATCCATGCGCATCTCTTGGTCTATGTATAAGCCGTGCGGCCTGAAACTGGTGTCAGCTGTGCCCCCTAGATATCTATCGGTTTTACCGATACTTGTCTGATTTATAAATCTCTGGAATGGTTTATCGCCAAGCCCAAGGACGGGTTTTTCCTGGTCTGTAATCAGGATTTTTTTTCTCGCGTTTAAGGCATTTTTATAGCCGGTTTCCTGTTCTGTAAGCTCCGATTTTGATATGCCTGTCTCGCTAAGCCTCATTGAGATTTTTTCCATGTAGTCGCTGGCTGCTTTATTGTTCGGGTCATTTTTAAGCGCTATCTGGAATTCCATCATCGCCTCTTTAAGATTGCCCATATCATAGAGATGGCATGCCCTTGCTAATGCAAGCTCAACCGGCATCATATCGGCATAAGCGAAATCCAAATGACAAATGACAAATGACAAATAAATGACAAATGACAAATAAATTAAATATTTGGATTTTGATGATTGATTTGGATTTTTGATTTGGGATTTTGTCATTTTATTTTTTATCATAACTCATGGCGCGTAAATCTCAAGTATTAAGTTGCACGAATAACTTCCCTTTACTGATGTCGGGTCTGTTTCTGTTGCCAAATATGCGCTGAAAGGGCTGCTTAAGGTAAAATCTCCGGTTCTGCTGACGTCTGTCACATATTGTGTATCAGTTATATCCTGGCCTATTAAATTTCTCCATGTGCCTCTGTCAGAAGTCATTTCGCTGTAATCAGGTATCCTTAGCCAGGCAGCCTTGTCTTCATTTCTTTTTCCGTTGTCCAGCATAGGGCCTTTCCAATAGGTGTCATCGTCAACAGGAGGCGCGCCTGATAGAGTGGTATCCCAGCCCATTTCCTGGTCATCAGGAGGGAAATTAAGGCACCATATTTTAAGCGGTATTACGTATTTGCCGTCAGATGATACTAAGCCTGCCGGGCTTGCTATATGCACTGCATTTTCTATGCCTTTGAATCTTGTAGTATTGTCCGTATATATCCTCATATACCATGCCTGCTGTTTGCCTTGGACATTAAAAAGAAAAAAATCCCATGTAATTTCAAGCGGTATCGGATGCATATGCCTGCCATAAGGTATGATTCCGAAGTCAAGCACTGTAGGAAATGCCTGCAGTTTTTCTGCAGTAGAAGATGAGCCGATTCGTACAGGGAATGCGCCGTATTTTCTGCCTTGTTCTATATCGCCGTTTCCATATATGATAAGTGTGACAGTATATTTCCCAGCCGGCGGAAGAACGGCCCATCCTTGCGTAACAAAGGTAATAGCGGCGCCGTTGTTTTGAATAGTGGAAGGAAGAGACGCCGCTGAATCTATTTCTGCCCCTGTGGCCGTATTTGTTAGAGCAGCGACCAAGTACGCGGTTGTTATATTGCTGGCAGTATTATTTTTAACAGTGGCAGTGAAGTTAAATGTTTGCCCATATGTAAAATTATGTTGATATGAATAATTAAGGAATTGGATATTAGCGGCAAGGCATTCGCCTGGAAGGATTATAATAGCAAAAAATAATATAATGATATAAATGCGTGCTTTCATTTTATTTTGGCTCATTTACATCAAATAAAACGCTTTTCTGTATAAAGTCCTTAGCCCCTATATCTACCGTTGCCACTGCCGTATATTTTCCCGCAAATCTGGGGGTCCAGTTTGCCGTGAAGCTATCCGCAAAATCCGCGAATATGGGAAGCGACTTCCCCATAGATATTTTATTCGCGACAGTTTTATTTTCGTCGAACATTGTCAGCGTTATTGCCGGCCTTATATGCACGGTGCCGTTATTTTTCAGTGTTACGGAAAACCAGACAAATTTTTTATTTGTCGATGAAACAGCCTCCAGCTTTTGGATTTCGCAGGAACGGCTAAGGGAATTTTTTATAGCCACGTATACCGGGATGTTAATCCTGGGCGTGATTTTAACCCTGACCTGGCCTGTTTTAGCGGCCTTAAGCTCGCCGGCCGGCTGTTCTTTATCTATTAAAATCGCGCCGACGTATTCGCCTTTCGAGGCCGCGGGTACTTTTATGGAATATTCTAAAGACGCGGTTTTGCCTTTTTCCAAAGTTAGTTTATCGGGCTTCAGGCTGATCCATGACTTGCATGAAGGCACGCTTTGCGGTTTTCCCGGCCCGGGATAAATAGTGGAGCTGGAAAACATATACCTGTAATCCCCGGGCGAGACAGAGACGTCTATGGTTTCGTTTGCGCGGTTTGTAATGGTGATATAGCCTGTAGTTGTGTTTCCGGAATCCGCCTCAAGTTCAAGGCGCATAGGGTCGATTTCTATGGAGGCGAAGAGGGGTTGTGTAAAAACTAAAATGACAAATGACAAAATCCAAATGACAAATGAATATTTGAATATCAAATAATTTAATGATTGGGATTTGGATGATTGATTTGAAATTTGGATTTGGGATTTTGTAATTTTATTTATCATGGGCATGTCACAATCTCGATATATAAATTTGCCGTATAATTCGACGCAACAGCTTTTTCATCAAAATTTGCCTTAAATTTTATTTCAACCGGCGTGGCAAAGGTCATGTCTCCTGAAACATTATCGTCACTATCGAATAATATGCCGTTTTCTCCGGCAACCCATACTTCGTTTCTCGGGTCAATGGCCATTATTATACAATCCGTGTAAGGCATTGCGCGGTTCAACTTGTCCGGCATATAAGGTTTATAATTGATCTGATTTATGTCAGGGATTACCCTGTAGCCGGCAAGCCTCATTATCGGGGCGTCTATCAAAAGCGGTATGGAAAATCTGCCGTCTGTCGATATCAGGCCTGCAGGGTTTTGCTGCATGGCCGCGCCTGCTATGCCTGTGTAATTTGTGTTATCGGTATACACACGCATAATCCACGGGTATTCGCCGTTGTAGGTGCCTTCGATAGTTATTGTGCCCAAATCCTGCTCGCCGGGATTTTTTATATCAAAATCCAGTTTGCCTAAAAATGAATATGTGCCGAAGGAATTAACCTTGCCTCTTGCCGGGATAATGGCGCGTTTTGCCAGGCATAGCTGGGGCACAAGGCACATTAAGGCAAGGAATATAAGAGTTATTGGTATAAATTTTTTATTCATATACATTCTCCTCAATCTCTCCCATGATTACAGGCATATTTTCCGATAAGTAAGCCTGTATGTCCCGGAACGTTTCATACGGCACATGATCGATTTTTTCGGCAACGCAGTATTCGGTGAGATGCGCCTTTGTAAACGCAAGGTCCGCGTATCTTACCGGGCATCTGTCTGTTGTGCTGTCGCCTATGTAAATAATATAATAATCTTTAGCCCTGTGTTTGCGCAGATGCATAGTCTTACAGTTTCCGCAAAGCCGGCAGTCATCTGCGGAATGCGGGTTTTCTATGGTGAATTTGGTTTCCCCGAATATTAGATTATTGGAATAATATTTTATATTGTTCAGATTATGTTTTTTCAATATGGTGTCTATACAGAAAGAGAACCCGCCGCTTACAATCACGAAATCGTAGCCTTCCCTTCCGCAGAATTCCAGAAACTGTTTAAAATAAGGGTCTATGTCTATTTCATCGTTTAATAGGCGCGCTATCTGTCTCTTTGTGGCCTTCCTGGGGTCGCAAAGCGAAAATTCCTGTTTCAGGCCTAGCCTGTTTCCGAATTCTTCTTTGATAATCTTTTTCTCTATCAGGCGCCAGTCAGGCCCGGCAAACCGGTCAAGTATCTCAACCAGGGTATCCTGCTTTGTTATTGTGCCGTCAAAGTCGCATAAAATGATTTTATTCATAGTTTAATATTATATCTTAATAGGCCTATAAATGTCAATTTATTTCTTGACATACAGTGGGTAATTTGCTATATTAACACCTTATATGAGACTAGCCCCGATTAAAAAATTTCTCACCGTAATCTTATTCGCAGCACTAATATTTATACCTGCATCAACAAGTTCTGCCGGCTCCAAGGTTACTTTGCATTTCTGGGAGTTCAGCGTAGGCGAGGAGTTGATGCGTTCCCTTCTTGATAAATTCCAGAAAGAAAATCCGGACGTAGAGATTAAACTGCAGCAGCTGTCATGGGACTACGGGTTTGACAAGATAGTCCTGTCAGTAGCTGCCAACAACGCGCCTGACGTATGCGAACTTGGCACTGATTGGGTGCCGAAGTTTTCTTCCAGCGATGTGCTGCTGGACGTGACAGACGATATGTCCGGCATAAAGGATAAATATCTTTTGTGGGAATCCGTCACGTATAATAACAGGCTTTACGGCGCGCCGTGGCTCGCTGGCACAAGGGTTTTATTCTATAACAGGGACCTGTTTTTTAAGGCGGGCCTTGACCCGGACAAGCCGCCTACGACATGGGATGAACTTATTTACGCGGCAAAGAAGATAAAAGGCCTCGGGCCAAACATATACGGCTTCGGCATATTTGCCGCGGAGCCGTACGCGCCGTGGCAGGAATTTCTTCCGTTCGCATGGTCGAATGGCGGGGATATACTGACGCCGGATATGTCAAAATGTATATTGAATTCTCCCCAAACCCTTGAGGCAATGAATTTTTACAAAAGCCTTAAACCTTATTCTCTCGTCGAACGCCAGCCGCAGGTAAACATGCTTTTCGCGAAGGGCCAGGTCGGGATGCAGATATCCGGCTTCTGGAATTTTACGCTTATCCCGCGGCAGAACCCGGGGTTGAATTTCGGCGTTGCCATTTTGCCTAAGCCGTCAAAAGACAAGGGGTTTTCAGCTGCGTTCGCAGGCGGAGAGGTTTTTGTAATAACAAAGAACTCAAAGCACCCCAGGGAAGCGATTAAACTGGTAAAGTTTCTTATGCGCGAAGAAAACGCGCTGGAGATAGTAAAGGTCCAGCATAACATAGTCCCCACTTACAAAGCATCCATAAATAATTCGTATTACCAGACCCATCCTAATGAGAAGATATTTTTTCAGCAGATGCTTACGGCAGTGGCGCCGCCTAACCATCCTAATTGGGTATCTATACAGGAAGAGATAACAAACGCGATAGAGAATGTCGTCGTCGGCAATGTGGCGCCAAAAAAGTCGCTTAACGACGCCGCGGTAAATATAGATAAGATACTTAAGGAGCAGTCAGGTAACGAAAGGTTTTCGGATAAATTTGTAACGATATTAATATGCGTAGTCCTTGTGGTTTTCGCGGTTTTATTTTATATACGTAAAAAGATTAAAGGAATAAAACCAGCTTACAGATTTTCCCTTGTCAAAGACAGGAGTACCATTTTATTCCTTTGCCCGTGGCTTCTGACTTTTCTGGTTTTCGGGATATACCCTTTGATATATTCCATCGTAATAAGTTTTTCAAGGTATAATCTTTTGAATTCGCATCTGGCGTTTACTGGTTTGAGCAATTTTATCGAGGTCTTGAGAGATCCGGTATTCAGAAAATCCGTATGGCAAACAATCTATTTCGCCGCAGGCACTATACCGCTTACAATGGTAATAGCGCTTTTTGCAGCTGTCCTCATAAATCAAAAGGTCCCGTTTAAGCAGGTTTATCAGGCGGGATTTTTTCTTCCTGTTGCTACATCGGTTATAGTTATAGCCACCATATTCACATATCTTTACGCGCCGGAAGGGCTTTTCAATTTTGTCCTGGATAAGTTGCGTATCAAGCCTCCCGAGCCAAGCTGGCTGATGAACGTTAAGATCGCGCTTCCCTCGATAATGTTCATGAATATATGGGCGAGCTTCGGCTATTACGCTGTTTTATTTCTGGCAGGCCTGCAGACAATACCCGAGTCATTATATGAGGCGGCCTCGATAGATGGGGCAAACGAGTGGCAAAAATTTACCAAGGTAACGCTGCCTCAATTAAGGCCTATAATATTATTTGCGGTTGTAATAAATACGATAAATACTCTGCAGGTATTCCCTGAAATTTTCGCGATGACGCAGGGAGGGCCCCTTGGGTCTACGACGACAATAGTGTATTACCTGTATGATATAGGTTTTCATAAATTTCAGATGGGCAACGCAGCGGCAGTCGGGTATCTTTTGTTTTTCCTGATATTAGGATTCTCGCTCCTGCAGATGAAGTGGTTGAAGATGGGTGAACAAATAGGCGAGTAACTATGGTTCAGCGTAATTCCTCAATATTAATAGCGAGCATAGCGATACTTACGGTAATGCTTATCCTTACCCTGATACCGCTTATGCTGATGTTTTATACCTCGGCAAAGACAGGCGGTACTTTATTTGAATCCACCAAAGATATCGTAGTCGCTAATTTTGACATAGGCACAACCAATTCCATAGGCGGGCCCATATCTACAAGACAGATGGGAAATGCCGTTATCACATTTGATTATATGAGCGGCCCAACCGAGGGCGGAAGGTTCGTAGAGATTAAAAGCGATACCTCAAAAGGCGGTGAGGCCATTTTCTGGACCAGGCTCGGCCAGGATATGCGCAAATTCAAAACGATTGAATTTGACGTGCGCGGGCTTTCAGGCAATGAAAAATTTTCAGTAGGCCTTGAAGACGTAAGGGGCCGCTATATCGAAGTGCCGATAGAAAAATACAGCGACGGCGGCCTTACGACGTCGTGGCAAAGAATAGTTATTCCGCTTTCTGATTTTAAGCTTAAAGATATAAACCCAGAGCTAAGGGAAAAGACAGCGGAGAATTTTTACATTAAATTTAATAAGCCGGGCGTAAATGTTATTCAGATCGACAATATAAATTTTAATTTTAAGTCATTTACTTTTGATAATTACACGGACGTTTTGATAAGCGGCCCGTTCGGCAGGTACTTCTTTAACAGCATATTGATAACATTTTTTGTTGTTTTCGGAAATATCATATTCAGCTCCATGGTTGGCTACGCGTTCGCGAGAAAAGAATTTCCTTTCAAGAAAGCGCTTTTCATGATGGTTATCGGTTCTCTGATGGTGCCGACGCAGGTCTTGATGGTGCCTGTGTTCATATTGATAAAAAATTTAGGATGGCTTAATACATATTGGGCGTTGACTCTGCCTGCGCTTTTATGCCCGTTCAACATATTTCTTATGCGCCAGTATATAAGCAAGCTTCCGGCGTCGCTTGAAGACGCAGCAAGGATAGACGGGGCATCAGACCTGCAGATCTTCTTCAAGGTTGTTATGCCTTTAGCAAGGCCTGCCTTGGCAGTTATAGGCATAAACGCGTTTATGGGCAGCTGGAATACATTTATATATCCTTTCATATTGACCAATACGCCTGAAATGCGCACGCTTCCCGTAGGTTTGGCTTTATATAAGAGCCTGCAAGGCGTTGATTGGGTGCATCTTATGGCCGGCTCCTCAATTACCGCATTGCCTGTTATCATTGTCTTCCTCATGTTCCAGAAAAATATCATAGCAGGGCTTACTGCTGGTTCAACAAAAGGATAATATCTTAACCAGCGGCCATCGCGGGGTTGGTGTCTCGCTCGCTCCGCTCGCTGTGACACCAACCCCTTGTGGCCGCTACTTTTTTAAATTAATATGATAGCATTAAAAGGCGCAGTCATCATTCCTGCGGGAATAATAAAAGACGGTGTTGTCGTTGTTGACGGCAGAAAAATCGCATATGCAGGGCGTGTGGGGTCAGGTTTTAAACCTGACCCCACACGCATAAATATCATCGACTGCCGCGGTAAATTTATATGTCCCGGTTTTATCGACGTCCACGTTCAGGGCGCAGGCGGATGCGATATCTTAGACGGCACATATGAGGCGATTAATACAATCAGTAAAACGCTGGCGAAAAACGGGACGACCGCGTTTTTGGCGACGACGGTTGTAAGAGTCCATAGTCCAAAGTCCATAGTCCGTAGTCAAAAACATTTAAAAGCAGTTGCAGAGGCAGTCAACCGCGGTACAGACGGCGCCGAGGTTTTAGGCACGCACCTTGAAGGGCCGTTTATTAATCCGAAAAAATGCGGGATGATAAAGAAGGAAAATATATATGAAGTCAAAAGGAAAAAGGAAAAAGGAAAAATAAATGAAATTATTGATGCCTGCCGCGATTCGTTAAAAATGATGACTATCGCGCCGGAATTACCAGGGGCCATTGATATTATAAAACAATTGAAGAAAAATAAAATAGTCGCCTCGATAGGGCACACAGATGCGACTTACGAAGAGGCGGTAAAAGGTTTTGACGCAGGCATTACGCATACAACACATATGTTTAACGCGATGAGAGGCTTGCATCACAGGGAGCCTGGCGCAGCAGGCGCGGTTTTAACAGACGACAGAATCAGCGTGCAGCTTATTGCAGACGGCAGGCATCTTCATCCTGCTGTTGTCAAATTAGTGGTAAAACAAAAAGGCGCAGAGAGGATTGCCCTTATTACGGATTCTATGTCAGCAGCAGGGCTGCCCGACGGCAGGTATGTTTATAATGATTTAAAATACGAATCGAAGGGCGGGTTGGCATTTTATTCTGACGGTAGGGGCGAACAATGTTCGCCCCCTACATTTATCGGCACAGCATTAACGCTGAATAAAATAGTAAAACGTATAGTGGATATGGGAATAGTTGATTTGAAAGACGCAGTGCGCATGGCAAGTCAGACACCGGCAGAGGTTTTAGGCATAGAAGGGAAAAAAGGATCTATTGAAGTTGGAAAAGATGCTGATATAATAGTCATGGATAAGAATTGTGATGTGATGATGACGATAATAAACGGTTGCGTCTTTGCGAGCGAACGAAGTGAGCGAAGCAATCTCCTTGGAGCGAGGAGATTGCTTCGGCTGCCTTCGGCAGCCTCGCAATGACGCCTAACATGGGGGGGAAAAATGAGGTTAGGTGTCAGTTATTTCGGAAGCAGGATGCCTGATGATGTATCGGATGATATTAAGGCGATACGCGATAACGGCTGTAATTTTGTCGTCCATACATTTGCCGAAGAGGATTTGGAATTTTACCGCGGCACAATGGAAAAGATAGTAAAGTCGTCCAAAAAAGAAAGTCTGGAAGTCTGGATCGATCCGTGGGGAGTAGGCCAGACATGGGGAGGCGAAAGTTATTCAGGTTTTATAGCGAAAAATATTGACGTTATGCAGGTTAACGCAGAAGGTAATTTAGTGCCTGCCGCCTGCCTTAATAATCCGAAATACAGAAAATTCATGCTTGAATGGACAGACGCGGCGATCGGCATAGGCGCAGACAATATATTCTGGGACGAGCCGCATTTTTATATATATCCCGAGGATGAGGGGTGCAAGGGCTGGGCCTGCAGATGCAGTATCTGCCAGGAATTATTCAGGCAAAGGTTTAAAAAACCGATGCCGCTTGTATTAAATGATGAAGTCAGGCTGTTTAAAGAGGATTGCCTGGTTGATTTTCTCAAATTTTTATGCGATTACGCCAAAAAGAAGGGCATAATCAACAGTATGTGCTATCTGCCTTTTGAAAACAGCAGCACTTTCAGCGATTGGTCAAAGGTTGCCAAAATAAACTCCATTGACATAATCGGTACAGACCCTTATTGGCGCAAAGGCCAGAACAAGAGGCAGATAATAGAGAAGGTCGGTTCATTTTCCGAAAAAATAGCAGGTTTGGCCAAAGAATATAATAAAGAAGGCCAGATATGGATACTTAATTTTAATATAGCAAAGGGCAAGGAGAAGAATATTGAGATAGCCATAGATACAGCTTACAGTAAAGGTATCAGGAATATAGCAGCATGGAGCTATTATGGCACATATCAGATGTCAAATCTTGCCAGCGATGACCCGAAAGCTGTTTGGCAGATCTTGGGTAATATGTATAAGAAATTGCGTTGACATAATTTTACAATGATGTTATAATACTTTTTAAACTATTATAATATCTATGAAATGAGGTGCATATATGATGAAGATTTCAGAAACAGAAAACGAAGTATTAACAGACAAAGAACGAAAGAATCTAGCCATCCTGGAGACAGTTAAGCGCAGCGGCCCTATAAGTAAGGCTGATGTTTCAAAGATTACAAAGCTTAACATAGTGACGGTTTCCAATTATGTAAATGATTTTGTCGAAAAAGGCCTTATTATAGAAAAAGGCCTTGATGTTTCAAGCGGCGGCCGCAGGCCCACCATGATTGAGTTAAATCCCAAGGCATATTATGTTATAGGAATAGACCTTGCAGTTAACAGGATCATAGGCGTCCTGACTGATCTCGACGCTAAGGTAATCGCAAAAGAAAAGGCCTCGCGCCCGAAAGATAACGCGGAAGCCGTTATAAATACAATAGTTGATATCATAGCCAAGTTGATAAAAGTTCCTGAAATCGATTCCAAAAAGATACACGGGATCTGTATCGGCGCCTCAGGCGTGATAGACAGGGAGGCAGGCACTGTAAGATGTACAGAAGGCATTGCCAGTATATATGTGCCGATAAATACCCTGCTTGAGCAGAAATTCGGCATACCGGTGTTCATAGAGCACGACGCTACAGCTGCTGCTTACGGAGAATGGTCGATAGGCCTTGGCGCTGAAGCAAGGGTTATGCTTTATATGTATTCAGGCGTCGGCTGCGGGATAATAATTAACGGAGAGATCTATCGCGGGGTAAGCGGCACCGCAGGCGAGGTGAGTTTAAAGGAGTTATTGGACTATTCAAGCAACTGGGCCCAAAACAGCATCATGCTTAAGCCATGGGATTTGAATCTGGGCATTCCTGATGAGGCCAAAGAGGCATTTGCCAAACAATCTGATTCAAAGATATTTAAAGAGATAAATTCAGACCTGTCAAAAATCACAACAGACCTGATTTTTAAGGCAGCAAAGGAAAGCGATAAGCTGGCAATAGAACTTCTGGAAAAAGCCGGCGAACGGCTTGGCGTAAGGATAGCGTTTCTGGTCAACCTGCTCAATCCTGGCGTTGTGGTTATAGGCGGGGGCATAGAGGCTGCCGGGCCGCCGTTGATAGATTCCATAAAGAGGATGATCAAGACCTGCAGCTTCGAGGAAATGGCAGAGGCAGTAAAGATTATACCCGCAAGGCTCGGAGAGGATTCAGTAGCGGTTGGTTCGGCAAGTTTAGTTGTTAGAGATGTTTTTGCAAAGGCGTAATATATTCCAATAAAATCCAGCCCAATAAATTCCAACAAAAAATCTAAGGAGATTTATAAATGCAGTATGGACATTTCTCAGAAGACAAAAAGGAATACGTAATAACAAATCCGAATACCCCCAGGCCGTGGTTTAATTATCTTTTTAACGACGTATATCATGCCCTTGTGTCGCACACAGGCGGCGGCTACAGTTATTTTAAAGACCCCAAATACTACAGGCTTATGCGCTACGACCACATAAGCACAGACAGGCCAGGAAGGTATATATACGCAAGGGATAATAATTCCAAAGAGATTTGGTCATTGAACTGGCAGCCTTTAAGAAAAGAACCTGCCAGCTGGCAGTGCAGGCATGGGTTGGGGTACAGCATTATCTCGTCTGAAAATGAAGGGATAAAATCAGAGATTACTTATTTTGTCACGCAAAAAGACCCTGTTGAGGTAATGCATGTTAAGGTTACAAATTCCTCGAAAGCCAAAAAAGATATAAGCTTGTTTCCTTTTGTTGAATTTATCTGCGGCGACGTGGCGCTGGAAATGCACTACAGAAATATACTCTGCCTATACAACGAGGCTAATTTTGAAAAAGATTTAAACGGCATAGTCGCTTTTAAACATTCGTTCAAACATTACTTAAAATATGGGTTCGGGTTTTTTGCGACAAACGCGAAGGTTGCTGGTTTTGACTGCCGCAAAGAGACATTCACCGGCAGATATAATGAGATCGATAATCCGCAGATCGTTAAAAACGGCGGCTGCAAAAATTCCAGTTGCCGCGGCGAAGATATGGTTGGCGTTTTGCAGCTGGATCTGTCGCTTGCTCCCGGCGCCACAGAAGAATTCGTGCTTGTTTTAGGATATACCGAAGAGCGCAAGGACATAAAAGGCCTGGTCGAGAAATATAACAATGTCAATACTGTCAAAAAAGAACTTCAGGCGATAAAAGATTACTGGCAGACCGAGATAGACAGGATTTACGTCAAGACGCCCGACGACGATTTTAACACAATGGTCAACATCTGGGGTAAATACCAGTTGTTTGCAATTACAAACTGGCGCGGCACTTCTCATTATCACGGTGTCGAGGGCGGCCTTGGTTTCAGGGATACAGCGCAGGACGCAGAGGGTTTATTTGCCCCTGACGCGGCGCTCGCGCGCAAGAAAATGGAAAAGATTTTATATTATCAGTATAACTGCGGCCATGCGGTCAGCGGTTTTTCGGATATAGAAGGCACATGGGAAAATCAGGGCCAGTCAGGCGTAGTTAAAAAGGCAGACGTCGCAGTGTGGGTTCCTTACATGGTTATTTCTTACATAAAAGAAACAGGCGACGTAAAATTTCTGGAGAAAGAAATAGAATTTCATGACGGCGGGGAAGCAACTGTTTACGAACACGTGCTGCGCGCTGTGCGTTATATTTATTCAAAGCGCGGCGAACACGGCCTGCCTTTGATAGGCCACGCGGACTGGAACGACGCCTATGACGCGGTCGGTATAAAAGGTAAAGGCGAGAGCGTGTGGCTGGGTATGGCATTATGCCGCGCCGCGCAGCAAGTAGGTGAGCTGGCTGATTTTATCAATGACAAAAAAGTCAGCGCTGAAATGAAAAAGATTTACGATGAACTTAAAGAGATTGTCAATAAATTGGGCTGGGACGGCAACTGGTACCTGGCTGCGTTTAACGACGACGGCAGGCGAATAGGCTCCAGTGCCAACGAAGAAGGTAAGGTACCTTTAAACAGCCAGACATGGGCGATCTTGAGCGGCGTTGTAACTAGCGAGCGCCTGCCCAAGATATTGGATAAAATAGATAATTATCTGGATACGGATTACGGCCCGGCATTGTTTTTGCCTTCTTACACGAAATTTGACCCTGGCATAGGCCGCGTTACCGCATTCGCAGAAGGCACAAAAGAAAACGCAGCTGTATTTTCTCACGCATGCGCTTTTAAAGTCGTTGCTGACTGCACAATAAAAAGAAGCAAAGAGGCATACGATACGTTTAAGAAACTTATGCCTATGAGCAAGGCCAAACAGGACCACGATAAATATATGGTCGAACCGTATGTGTGGTCGGAATATGTAGTAGGCCCGGGTTCAAAGACAAGATTCGGCGAAGGCGCTTTTACGTGGAACACCGGCACAACGCCGTGGATGTTTACCGCAGCAACAGAGTGGATTTTAGGCGCGCGCAGGGAACTCAAAGGGTTGATGATAGACCCGTGTATACCGAAAGAATGGAAAGAGTGTTTTATCCGCAGGCCTTTCAGAGGCGCGGCCTACGAGATAACCATAAAGAATCCGAAAGGCGTTGCTTCAGGAGTGGGTAAGATTACTGTCGACGGCAAAGAGGTTAATTCCAATCTTATAACACCTCATTCGGACGGTAAGGTTCATAAAGTAGAAGTTATTATGGGATTAGCAAAAAATCCAAAATCCCAAATCCAAATTTCAAATGAATCATCAAAATCCAAATAATTTAATGATTTGTTATTTATAGATTCATTTGTCATTGGGATTTTGTCATTTGTCATTCGCGAGGTATTTTTCCATGTCGTTAAAGATAGGCGTTTCAGGCGTGAGGGGAATAATAGGCGATTCTCTAACGGAAGAGGTTATAAGTAATTTCGCAAAGGCGTACGGGACTTTTGTGAAGTCAAAAGTAAAAAGTAAAAAGGCAAAAGTAATGGCTATTTTAATCGGAAGAGATACGCGCCAGAGCGGCGGCTACGTAAGAAATGTTGTTATCGACGGGTTAGTGGCAACGGGCTGCAAGGTTACAGACGTCGGCCTGTGCACAACGCCTGCCGCGCTGTTTCTGACCAGGTTCTTGAAGGCAGACGGCGCGATAATAATTACCGCAAGCCATAACCCAAGCCAATGGAACGGTTTGAAATTTGTCAGGCCTGACGGCACGTTCCTGACGAAAAAAGAAGTGGAAAAACTAATTAAAATTTATCACACAAAGAAATTTACGCTGGTCGCAAATAAAAAAGGCGGCAATATAACGGAAAATCCTGATGCCATAAAGGCACATCTTGACAGGGTTGTTAAATCAGTTGATGTAAAAGCGATAAAGAAGGCCAAATTCAAGGTCGCGGTTGATTACTGTAACGGTACAGGCGCTGTAACGACGCCGTACTTGTTGAAAAAACTTGGGTGCGAAGTCGTGGCGATAAATACGTATCCCGATGGAAATTTTGCCCATAACCCGGAACCTGTGGCAAAAAATCTGGAGCAGTTGGCGAAGTTTGTGAAAGAGACAAAAGCTGACGTGGGTTTCGCGCAGGATCCTGACGCTGACAGGCTGGCAGTTGTTTCGGAGAAGGGCGTACCGATAGGCGAGGAGAATACACTCGCCCTGGCGGTAAAACACGTGTTGTCAAAAAGGTGCCTGGCATCTGATAGACAACAATCTTGCGATAAGGTGCCTGGCACCTTTTTGAAGGTAGTGGTGAATCTTTCCACATCGCGTATGATAGATGATATATGCAATGAATTCGGCGCTACGCTTTATCGTTCGGCCGTAGGAGAAACGAATGTAGTCGATAAGATGCGCGATGTCGGGGCTATTGTCGGAGGAGAAGGTAACGGTGGCGTGATATATCCATCTGTTAATTTCGGAAGGGACAGCTTTATCGGCATGGCGCTGATACTCGAATATATGGCCAAGACAGATAAAAAACTTTCCGAGTTAGTCGGGTCGATAAAACAATACTGCATCGAGAAAATAAAGATTGATTGTCCGCAAGAGAAGATTGCCGGGATTTTGAAAAATATTAAAAATAACTCAAAACTCAAAGCGCAAAATGCAAAGTTTAACACAATCGATGGCGTTAAAATAGATTATCCTACAGGTTGGGTGCATGTACGCGGCTCAAATACAGAGCCTGTCATAAGGATTATGGCAGAGGCCGCCACCAAAGACGCGGCATTGGAGTATATCAACAGGATAAAAGGATTAATTCAATGCTAGAAAAGTTAAAGATACAGCTTGAGGATCTTTCGCAGCGTTTGAGCGAGCTGGGGAGGCATCTTTGACGCTGATAAGAAAGAATTAAGGATAAAAGAGCTTGAGGCCATTTTGGCAGGCCCTTCATTTTGGTCAGATCAAACTTCCGCGAATAAAGTCATACAGGAATTGAAATTCCTCAAGTCAACGCTTCAATTGTACAGGGCGCAGTCCGAAGTTTTAACAGACATAAAAGAATTAGCCGAAATGGTCGAGCCCGGAGACGAACATTCCATTTCTCAAGTAGAAAAAGATATTTTTCTGCTTAATAAAGAAATTGCCAAAATGGAATTTAACCAATTGCTCGGTGAGCCGGAAGACCGTTCGGGTGCGATTTTTAGTATAAATTCCGGGGCAGGCGGCACTGAAAGCTGCGACTGGGCAGGCATGCTTTTAAGGATGTATACGCGCTGGGCAGAAGACAAAGGCTATAAAGTAAAGATGATCGATTTTCTATCCGGCGAGCAGGCAGGCCTTAAAAATGTCACTTTGATAATAGAAGGCGAATACGCGTACGGGTATCTTAAGGCAGAGGAAGGCGTTCACCGTCTTGTAAGGATTTCGCCGTTCGATTCCAATAAACGCAGGCATACCTCCTTTGCGTCTGTTGATGTGGTACCGGACGCAGGAGACGATGTAAAAATAGACTTGCAGGAAAAAGATTTACGTATAGACGTATTCCGCGCAGGCGGCCACGGCGGACAGGGCGTAAATACGACAGATTCGGCTGTGCGTATTACGCATATACCGTCAGGGTTGGTAGTGCAGTGCCAGAACGAGAGGTCGCAGCTTAAAAATAAAGCCACAGCAATGAAGGTTCTGTGCGCGCGCCTGCGTGAATTGGAGGCAAATAAGCAAAAGGCCAAGGTACAGAAAGAATACGCGTCCAAAGACGCCATAGCATGGGGCAGCCAGATACGTTCGTATGTCATGCATCCGTACTCAATGGTAAAAGACCACCGTACTGATTACGAAACCTCGAACGTGCAGGCAGTAATGGACGGGGATCTGGACGAATTTATACACGCATGGCTGAAATGGAACGTGAAGAGGAAGTAGATGATTAAATTTGTCTTAAATAAAATAGTTGGTACGCAGAACGAGCGCACATTGAAGAAGATGTGGCCTGCTGTTGCCAAAATTAACACGCTGGAGCCGGCAATGAAGGCGCTTTCCGACGGGCAGCTGCGAGCCAAAACAGACGAGTTCAAAAAAATAATAAAAGAAAAAATCAGCCAAGGGCAGTCAAAAAAAGAGGCGTTTGAGGAGATTCTTCCTGAAGTATTTGCGGTTGTGCGTGAGGCGTCGCAGAGGACGATAGGCCTGCGGCACTTTGACGTGCAGTTGATAGGCGGTATGGTTTTGCATTACGGCAAAATCGCGGAAATGGCGACAGGCGAAGGAAAGACGCTTGTGGCGACGCTGGTTGCGTATTTAAACGCGCTGACATGCGAAGGCGTGCACATAGTTACGGTCAATGATTATCTGGCGCGCCGTGACAGGGAATGGATGGGGCCTATTTATGAATTTCTGGGATTGTCCGTAGGCGTTATCCAGCATGACTTAGATCCCGAGGCGCGCAGGATCGCGTATGGCAGCGATATTACCTACGGCACAAATAATGAATTCGGGTTTGATTATTTGCGCGACAATATGGTGGTTTCAAAAGCAGATATGGTCCAGCGCAAGCTGCATTACGCTGTTGTCGACGAGGTTGACTCCATACTGATAGACGAGGCGCGCACGCCTTTGATTATTTCAGGGCCTGCGGAGGAATCCACGGAGCTTTATTATAAAATAGACCGCCTTATCCCGCAGTTTAAAGAAGGCACTGATTTTCAGAATGAAGAGAAGACAAAGACGTCTTTTCTGACCGAAGAAGGCGTAAGACGAGCCGAGAAACTTTTGGGCGTGGAAAATCTTTACGACGATATCCACAACGATTATATTCACCATATAAATCAGGCCTTACGGGCGCATCAGCATTACAAGATAGACGTCGATTATATGATTAAAGACGGCGAAGTAATTATCGTCGACGAATTCACAGGCAGGCTTATGCCCGGAAGGCGCTGGTCAGACGGTTTGCATCAGGCAGTCGAGGCAAAAGAAAACGTAAAAATCGAACGCGAAAACCAGACGCTGGCAACAATCACGTTCCAGAATTATTTCAGGATGTACGAAAAATTATCCGGCATGACAGGCACTGCTGCGACAGAGGCCTCGGAATTCAATCATATCTATAAACTCGATGTGGTTATCGCCCCGACAAACAGGCCACTCATAAGAAAAAATTTCGCAGACGTAATATACAAGTCGGAAAAAGAAAAATTCAACGCTGTTGTAAACGAAATAATAGAAATGTGCCAGAAAGGCCGGCCGGTCTTAGTCGGTACTATTTCGATTGAAAAGTCAGAGCGCCTAAGCCGTTTGCTGAAGGCGAAGGATATCCCGCACAATGTTTTAAACGCGAAATACCATGAAATGGAAGCCACCATTGTCGCGCAGGCAGGCCGCTTTAAAGGCGTGACAATAGCGACAAATATGGCAGGCCGCGGAACCGATATTACCCTCGGAGGCAACGCCGAATACGAGCTGAAAGATTTATACCGTCAGCGCAATATCGACCCGAAAAATGTGCCTGCTGAAGAATACAGCGCGGACCTGGAGCGCATAAAGAAACGCATTGAGGAAGAACATGTAAAAGTTGTCGAGCAGGGCGGACTCCATGTTATCGGCACAGAGCGCCATGAGTCGCGCCGTATCGACAATCAGCTGCGCGGCCGTTCAGGCAGGCAGGGAGACCCAGGTTCATCGAAATTTTTTATTTCTTTGCAGGATGATCTGATGCGTATTTTCGGTTCGGACAGGATAGCGTCGATCATGGATAAGCTCGGCATGCAGGAAGGCCAGGAGATACAGCATCCGTTTGTTTCAAAGGCGATAGAGACAGCGCAGAAACGCGTTGAGATGTATAACTTTGATATAAGAAAACATCTTTTAGAATACGATAACGTAATGAACAAACAGCGCGAGGTTATATATACCGAAAGAAAAAAAGTTTTAGAAGGCGGCGACGAATGGCTTAAGGAACATATAAGGGAGATAACGGAAGAGATCCTGGACAGCGGGCTTGATTTTTATCTGAACGTCAACGCCGCCGCAGAAGAGGGTTGGGATTTTGACGGTTTGTCAAAATGGCTATTGAGAAAATTCGGGATCCAGAACGAAGCGCTTATTGCAAAATTAAAAGAAGAGAATTCAAGAGACGCCATACGCGAAGAATTGTTGAAAGAAATAACGAAGGTTTACGACGAGAAAGAGCTGCAGCTTACGCCTGAACACATGCGGCAGATAGAGCGTTTCGTGATGCTGCAGGTTATGGATACAAGATGGAAAGATCATTTGTACGCGATGGATAATCTGCGCGACGGTATCGGCCTGCGCGCATACGGCCAGAAGGATCCTTTAGTTGAATATCAGCATGAAGGCTATGATATGTTCGTACAGATGACAGATGAAATAAAAGAAGAAGTTGTTGAATTCGTGTTCAGGGTCCAGGCAGTGCGGCCAGAGGCAGTAAAAAGCGTGTTTGGCGCAGTGCCGCAAAAGTTAGAGCACGCAGAAGCAGCAGATTTATCGAAGATTATCAGAGGACAGGTTCATCCGGACACGTCATTGCGAGGGAGCCCCGAAGGGGCGACCGAAGCAATCTCCTCGGAACATTCCGAAGAAACTCCCTCCCAATATCACCGCGACGCCCCCAAAGTCGGCCGTAACGATCCATGTCCTTGTGGAGCAATAGACCCGGATACAAAAAAGCCAATAAAATATAAGAAGTGCCACGGTAAGTAATTAGTCGCCGCTTGGCAGGGGTTTCGTTCGAGCTTGTGGCTTATGCGCCGCTCACAAGCCACTGCGCTAATTGGTCGAAGGTTTTACTCCACCCCACCTGCGCAGTAGCAACACGAATAGCAAAAGATAAGTTTTACGCCTTGGGGACAGGTTTCTTGTGCGATTATTTTCCGCCAGAACCTGTCCCCATAGAAATTAATAGAAATCGATTGTAACATATTGTAAATAAACAAGTTATAAATCGGTGCCTGGCACCAAATTAGAAGAGGTGCTTTCGCGATGGTATCGCAAAATGCGATACCATGAAATCAATTTCATTTTCATCCAGCTGCAGCCTTGCCGTTAGGCAGGTGATCTCTCCTTTGAACGAGTTATCCACAACAGTAGGGGAGGTTTAAACCTCCCCTACTGTTTATGGTAGCTCAAGCACAGTCCACACCAGTGGGAAACACTACACGTTTCTGTTAGTGGTATAAAAAAGCCAGAAATATATGGGAATATTTGGCTTTAAAGATTGTTATATTAGTACAATATGTATAAAGATAACCCCATTATAATAAGAATATTCAGCATAATAACCCTGGCAGCGTTCTTGGCTACGCCCGCCTGCCCTCTAGATAGCGTGGCGGGCAGGCAGTGCGGGCTGGGCCATGCTTATAATCAGCCATCCAACCTGCGCAAAGAAAGCATAGGCGAGGCCACGGGCGCAGGAGAAGAGGTTGCAATTGCGTTAAAAAGTTCAGCCGATGCAAAGGGCGCAGGCGAGAAATGGGAAGCGGCTGCCGAAAAATTTCTCAAGGAAAATGCGCCTATTTTTACAGAAAAGGGATTTAATATCGATCGATATTTGCTATATGTGAGGGATATCGTTGGGCGTAAACTGAAATTAAATGCTGAAGAGATTGAGCATGAGCTTGATTTTTCTATAGCGGATTTGCTTTCTATTTTTAACAAATGCCGCAAGCAGTATAAGGGCACAGCATCGTTTCATACTTATTTTAGCAAATCAGTAAGGAATCGGCTCCTGGACGTTGTGAGAAGAAAAGGCGTCAGGGAAGCGAAAGCAGCAGTAATGCCGCAGGGTGATTTGCATGGTTATGATAATATTGCAAGTGATTTGCCGTCGGCATTAGATATAGTAGCTGGCAAAGAACGTCATCTATTAATCATTAGAGCGATAGGCAGTTTATCTGCATTGCCCCGGCGGGATGCGCATCTTCATTATATTGAAGGGCTGACTTATAAAGAAATAGCTGATAGAACAGGCCTGCCTGTTGGGACCGCAAAGTCGCGTGTTTTTGCAGCAAAGCAAAAAATAATCGAGTATTGCCTGGACAGCGGTATTTATTTAGACGATCTGCCAACAGCTGTTCGCGCGAAGAGCGCAGGCAGCAAGGCCAATGCCGCGGCAGCAGGCAATGCGCAGGGCGCGCTCATTAAAACTGCAGCTGTTGGAAGGCCCAATTCTGATTCTCGTATTCTTGCAGCCATTGAAAGGCGAAAGGCTAAAATCCCTATCGTAGCCATTACTAAACGAACAATTTCTTTAGAAGCACACATTGATATAGATACAGTTACCCGCCGTGAAAAAGAAAATCCAAAGGTTGCTGAAGCGATAAAAGCTAATCATCGCACAGAAACCGATGTGCGTATCCTTAAAGCTATTGAAAGGCTGAAGGCCAAAATCCCTCTTGTAGTTATTGATAATGGGACAATCGCCATAGAAGCAGGCATTCACCGAAATATAGTTACCAAGCGCAAAAAAATGAATCCAAATGTTGCAGCTGCGATAAAAGCAGCTCATCGCACAAAGACAGACATCAAGATTCTTGAGGCCGTTGAAAGGCTAATGGCTAAAATTCCTGATTTTGTTATTACTCAGACAGTAATTGCCAGAGAAGCAGATATTTTTGATAAAGAAGTTTCCCGCCGTAAACAAAAAAGTTCAGAGGTCGCTGCTGCGATAGAAGCTGCCAGGACGCGGTCAGCGAGCCGGGTAGCAGGCGTTGCCGCGGCAGCAGGCGCAAGGCAGAGGGCGGAAGAAGCAATGGCAATATTGGCTGATATGTCTTTGAAGGATGCGCCGGTAAGGCAGGCGATGAAATTCTTCAGCGGCACGCAGCATCCGATGGCCAGGGCTCATTTAAGAAATTGGTTATTTAATAGAGAAAGGTTTGAAATGGTGAATTATGCAGCTGAATCGCTTGGCATAATTAACAGGGCAGATCTGTATAAATTGCATCAGGGTGTGTGCAGAGAAGATCCGGAAGCCATAAAGGCGTTGAATGACCTTGCCGACGGCGCAGACGTGAGAAAAAGATTAAACGTGACAATCCTTGCAGCCATAGTTTTAGGCGAGAAAGATGAAGCGCAGGAAGAATATTTAACAGTCCGCATGGGGCTTGATAAAGTTGTTTTTTCACCTGACGATACCGAGGAAAGCATTGCAGCTGCTGAAAAACAAATCAGAGAATATGCCGGCGAAAACAAGTATTTCGTAATAATTATAGACACGCAGAAGAAAGAAGTGAGAAGTGCCATGTTCAATGCGCCTGTTGTATCATGGAAGGAGTATGGCATGATTATCAATGTTAATGACGCCGTAAGGGAGTATTTCGCAAGCGTGTAAAAGAATAATATAGAGACGAACCGGAGCCGCAGGGGACACTTAAGTGTCCCCTGCTTTTTTATGGGAGGATAAGGGCAGATAAGGGTAGATAGGGGTGCAGCTCAAAAATTTTCTAGGGTAAGTAATGAAGCAGGGCGGCCACAATGGCCTGGTGTCACAGCGACCCCGAAGCTTCGGGGGAGCGAGACACCAGGCCTGCGATGGCCGCATCATGAAAATTTTTGAGCTTGCTAAAACCGCGCATATATGATAATATACAACAATATATAATAATACTCTAAGGAAGTCCCTCGCGACTAAACGTGAAACAATAGTCGCTCGGGACAAATTTTACTAAACGGAAAATAATGGTAAAATTTGGAGGAATTTTTGGCGCACGAGAACGAATTGATCGAGCAGCGGTTGGCTAAACTGGAAAAAATCAAGGAAAAGGGCGCGAATCCGTATATCCAGCAGTTTAAGAAATCAGCTGATATAGCAGATGTCATCAAGGATTTTAAAGACCATGAAACAGTTGCCAGCCTTGCAGGCAGGATTATGGCTGTGCGTTCGCACGGCAAGTCGATATTCGCGGACCTGGTTGACGTGACGGGGAAGGTGCAGATTTATATCAAAAAAGACCCGGCCGCTGAAGGTAACTTTGAATTATTCGAGCTGGCTGACATAGGCGATATTATAGGGGTAAAAGGCGAATTGTTCAAGACAAGGACAGGCGAGCCCACACTATCGGTAAAAGAGCTTAAAATATTATCAAAGAACCTGCGGCCTTTGCCTGAAAAATGGCACGGCCTGAAAGATGTCGAGACGCGTTTCAGGCAGAGGTATGTTGATCTTGTGATGAATAAAGAAGTCAAAGATCTTTTTACCCTGCGTAGCAAGGTTATAGGCAATATCCGTAAATTCCTGGATGAGAAGGGTTATCTGGAAGTAGAAACTCCTATGATGCAGCCTTTGGCAGGCGGTGCAACCGCGAAGCCGTTCGAAACGCATCACAACGCGCTTAATATGAAATTATATTTAAGAATAGCGCCTGAACTTTATCTGAAGCGTTTGCTTGTGGGCGGCTACGAAAAGGTCTATGAGATAAACCGTAATTTCAGGAATGAAGGGATCTCCACCAGGCATAATCCCGAGTTTACCATGCTCGAGGTTTACACCGCTTATGCTGATTGCCAGGATGTGATGGTTTTAACAGAGAACATGTTTTCGCATATTGCGAATGTCTGCCTGGGCGCGACAAAGGTTGCTTATAAAGATACGACAATAGACCTGGCGCCGCCCTGGAAAAGGATTTCTTTGTACGAGGCATTGAAAACTCACACAGGCGTTGATTTTAAAAATATAAATATCGACGACGCGAGAAAAGCGGCTTCAAGGTTGGGCGTGGAATATGATAAAACGTATTCGATATGGGATCTTATGGACAAGGTTTTTGAAAAGGCGATAGCCCCGCAGCTCGTGCAGCCGACGTTTGTAATCGATTATCCTGCGGAATTATGCCCTCTGGCAAAGAGGAAAAAAGATGACCCGTCTGTTACGGAAAGATTTGAATTGTTTGTCGGCACGCAGGAAGTCGCCAACGCGTATTCCGAATTGAACGACCCAATAGAGCAGAGAAAAAGATTTACCGAACAGGCTCAAAGTCACCAAGGCCAAAGCCAGATTGACGAGGATTTCCTTCGTGCCCTTGAATACGCCATGCCTCCGGCAGGCGGGCTCGGGGTAGGCATAGACAGATTAATAATGCTTTTGGCGAACAAAGAATCGATAAGAGAGGTCATACTGTTCCCGCACCTTAAACCCGAAGGGGCTTATGAGCATGCAGAATAAGATTCTGGCATGGGTCGCTATCGGTTTGAGTTTGATTATAGTTACGTCAGTGGTTATGACAATTGACCCGGCGGGCGCTAAAGGCCTTGATCTGCGCGGGTTATTTATGTTTTTGTATCTGATTCCGATCGGATTTTCCGTGTTCTTTCTAAGCAGCATCGAAAGTTTATTTACAGGCGTTGCTGTAATGCTTTTTGGTGCGTACGCGGTGCTGGGGCAGCAGTTGCTGTTTTTAAATTATGCAAAGTGGCAGCCCTTGCTTTCAACAGGCATCATGTGGCAGCTTTTGACATTCTTGATTTTATCTTCTTTGGCCGGATTTTTATCAGAGCGCCTGCGCAGCCAGTCTGTGCGTTCCAAGGATTCGGCTTTACAGATGGAGGACACGTCCGCGAAACTCCAGGAAGAGAAGGTCAGGTTCCTGTCGCAGCAAAAAAGATACAGCGAGGACATCAACCATTTAAGCTCGTTCGTTATAACGCTTTCAGATCTCGCGAAAGAGATACCCTCCGTACTGGACGTAAAGGAACTTTTAAAGCTTGTTCTGGGTAAGGCCGTCAAGCTGTTTCAGGCGACAAGCTGCGTAATCTTCTACGTAGACGAGGCCTCCAACAAGCTTGTATACGCGTGCTCTGTGGGGTATGATTATAATGAGATAACGGATCTCCGGCTAAGCGCCGACGACGAATCTGGCATAGCCGGCTGGTGCGCGAAAAACGCTAAATTTCTTTCTATGGATGAAATAGAGAGAAACCCGCATATGGCGGATTTGTTGCGGCAGAATAAATTTCCCATAATGTTCTGCCAGCCGATTGTCCAGCGCGGCAAATCAGTCGCGGTTATATGCGTAGGAGAGGTTGAAAATAAATTAGAAGAAAAAGAACTGATGCGCGTGGCTTTGATACTGTCCAATTTGAGCGCGATAGCCATTGAAAACGCGAAATTTGTCGAAAAGATGAAAGAGTTGACGTTGCGCGACGGCCTGACAGGATTGTACAACCACAGGCATTTTTATGAGCTGCTTGAAGAGATGATGAAACAGGCAAGGCAGCACGGCCTGATCCTGGGAGTGTTTTTAATAGACATAGATCATTTCAAGAAATTTAACGATACATACGGCCATCAGTTGGGCGATCTCATTTTGCAGGAGACGGCGAAGATTGTGCAGGAAGGCATTTCCGAAGCAGACGTCTCCGCAAGATACGGCGGCGAAGAATTTGCGGTGATATGCGTGCGCCAGGATATCAGCGCCATTAAGGCGCTGGCTGAAAATTTAAGAAAAACCACAGAGGCAGCGGTTTTCAAACACGGCAGCCTGGCATTGAATGTCACCATAAGCCTAGGCGTGTCTTTTTACGATCTTAAGACAAGCTTTGCTGTCAGTGAGCTGGTTAAATATTCGGACGATGCTTTATATAAAGCTAAAGAGAGCGGAAGGAACAAGGTCTGTTATTACGGGGGTAATTAATTATGGAGATGCTTGAATTATTGCAAAGGAGCATTGAAGCAAGCGCATCAGATATCATTTTGACTGTTGGCGTGCCTCCGGTTTTAAGGGTTAACGGCCAGCTTGCCAGAATGGAGCTTGAGAAGCTTTCGCCAAAAGACGCGCAGCGTATAATTTATTCCATACTTACCGAAAAACAGATAAAGCACCTTGAGGAAAACAGGGAGCTTGATTTTACATATGACGTGCCGGGATTGAGCCGTTTCAGGATAAATGTGCATTTTCAGAGAAGTAGCGTGGCAGCAACTATAAGGACGATACCCAGGCAGGTGCCGGGATTTCAGAGCCTTAATCTGCCGTCGCAGCTTATAAATTTTTGCAAGCTGGACAGGGGCTTCGTGCTTGTTACAGGCAGGTCAACAACCGGCAAATCCACGACGCTTGCCGCAATGATAGATTATATAAACAAAGAAAGAAAATGCCACATTATTACAGTTGAGGACCCGATAGAATTTCTGCATACGCACAATAAAAGCGTTGTTGAGCAAAGAGAGGTCGGCTCTGACACGGCGACATTCGGCGCAGCTTTAAAATACGCGTTACGGCAGAATCCGGACGTCATACTTATAGGGGAGATGAGGGACCTGGAAACAATCTCGGCTGCGGTCACCGCGGCAGAGACAGGCCATCTGGTCCTTGCGACCCTGCATACATTAACCGCGACGCAGACAATAGAGCGTATTATAGACGTATTCCCGGCTGACCAGCAGGACCAGATAAGGTATCAGCTGGCCTTTACCTTGGAAGGCATTGTAACGCAGCAGCTTTTGCCGTCTGTTGACGGCGGGCTTGTGCCGGCGTGCGAGATATTGTTTGTTACGCCTGCGATAAGAAACCTGATAAGAGAAGGCAACACGCATCAGATAGGCGTATTGCTTGAAACGGGCTCGAAATTCGGCATGCAGTCCATGGACCAGGCGGTTTTAAATTTGTACAAGGCAGGAAAGATTTCAAATTCAGTTTTGGTGTCCCGCATAAGCGACCCTGACAAAATAAAAGGGCTATTATAATATGCGTTTTGAATTGTCGGTTGCATGGCGTTATCTGGTGAACAGGCGCAGGGAGAAGTTCATATCCTTAGTCGGCACAATATCGGTGCTGGGCGTTGCCGTCGGGGTATCGGCGTTAATAGTTGTTTTAAGCGTCATGGCAGGTTTTGATAATGATCTAAAAGAAAAAATTATAGGCGTCAATCCTCACGTGCTGGTGGAAAACGCGGCAGGGATGCCCGAGACAGACCCGGTAATAGAAATATTGGAAAAAACAAAAGGCGTCGTCGCGGTTTCCAGGTTCATAAACGGCCAGGTCGTATTGAAAACGCGCGAAATGACAATGGGCGCTCTTATGCATGCCATGGAATGGCCGAGGCGCCATCCTGATGTTACCAGGATAAGGCAATACGTTGTAAAAGGCAGGCTGCCGTACCAGGAGAAAGAAATCCTGGTCGGTAAAGAGCTTGCGGGTATGTTTAATCTGCGAGTGGGTTCGAAATTGAACGCCCTATCGCCTGTTGACGGCAAGAGCTACGAATTTGCGGTAAGCGGCATATTCGCCTGCGGCATGTATGATTATGATTCAAACGTTGTTTTCTGCCGTATAGAAGACGCGCAGAGGATTTTTGTCATGCCGGGTACGATAACCGGGGTAGGCGTAAAATTAACCGACCCTTACAGGGCTGAAAATTTCGCCGCAAAATTAGCCAGGGACGTGAATTATATGTATAACATAAGGACCTGGGCTGATTTAAACAGGAATCTTTTCAGCGCCCTGAAGCTTGAAAAACTTACGATGTTCATAATACTGGCGCTGATTGTCGTAGTCGCGTGTTTTAATATCGCAAGCACATTGATTATGATGGTGATCGAAAAGACAAAAGATATCGGCATCCTGAAATCGATAGGCGCCACAAATAAAATGGTAAATTCCATATTTACACTTGAGGGCCTTCTGATAGGCCTGATGGGCACGGCATTGGGCCTGATAGTAGGCATCGGGTTATGCGGGCTCCTTAAAAAATACCAGTTTATACAATTGCCGAAAGAAATTTATTACATAGACCATTTGCCTGTACAGATGCAGTGGAGCGATGCGATAATTATATCAGCCTCCGCTGTATTAATAAGCCTTTTCGCGACTGTTTATCCGGCGTGGCAGGCAGCCAGGCTGAATGCGGTAGACGCGTTGAGGTACGAATGATACAGGTAATAGGCGTAAACAGGTTTTACGAAAACGGAACCAGGCAGCTCCATGTATTAATAGATATAAACGTTCACATCAAGGCCGCTGAATTCGTTGCGATAGTCGGCCCGTCAGGCGCAGGCAAATCCACGCTGCTGCATATTCTAGGCGGCCTGGATGTCCCGACAAGCGGTAAAGTAATATTAGATAAAAATGATTTATATGAAATAGGGGAAAGCAGGCTTGCAGAGATAAGAAACACCGGCATAGGTTTTGTGTTTCAGTTTTATCACCTTATGCCTGAATTTAACGTGCTGGAGAATGTGTTGATGCCTGCGATGATAAGTCAAAAGGAAAAAGTAAAAAGGCAAAAGTCACAAGAAAAAGCGAAGGAGTTACTGGCGAAAGTCGGGCTGGCTGACAGGATGTCGCATAAGCCCAATCAGTTATCCGGCGGGGAGCAGCAAAGGGTCGCGATAGCCCGGGCTTTGATCAATTCGCCTAAAGTGCTTTTTTGCGACGAGCCGACAGGCAACCTTGATTCAAATACAGGCAGCGAAGTGATGCGGGCATTATTGGAATTGAACAAAAAAGACGGCGTCACCTGTGTTATGGTTACTCATGAGGAGGCCCTGGCAGCCGGCGCTGACAGAATAATACACATGAGGGATGGTAGGATTTTATAAAATGACAAAATCCCAAATCCAAAATCCAAATGAATCTTTAAATTTCAAATATTTAAATATTTAATGATTAAAAGATTGATTTGTCATTTGAAATTTGGATTTTGTCATTAACGGAATTTTAACGGGGGCAATATGGCGCTTAAAATTTATATGAACGGTAAATTAGTCCGCAGGAAGGATGCGAGGGTCTCTGTATTTGACCATGGGGTTCTATACGGAGACGGGGTTTTCGAGGGGATTCGTTCTTATAACAGGCTCGTGTTCAAATTAAAAGAACACATAGATAGGCTTTATGAATCCGCCGGAGCCATAAAACTTAAGATACCTCTGGCAAAAACAAATATGATAAAGGCGGTTATCGCGACATTGCGCGCGAACAGGCTTAATGACGCCTATATCCGCCTGGTTGTCACGCGCGGCGAGGGTGATCTTGGTTTAGACCCCAAGAAATGCGATGGTCTGCCCACAATATTTATAATCGCCGATAAGATAAAACTTTATCCCGAGAAATTTTATAAACAGGGCCTTGAGATTATTGTCGCATCTACGAGGAGAAATGTCTGCGAGGCCTTAAGCCCTGAAATAAAATCCTTGAATTATCTGAATAACATACTGGCCAAGATGGAGGCGACAAAGGCAGGCGTTGAAGAGGCCATTATGCTTAATTATGACGGCCATGTCGCCGAGTGCACAGGGGACAATATTTTTATTGCTAAAGGAGGCAGGCTTTTTACCCCGCCTGTGACAGCGGGAATTTTAAAAGGCATTACGCGCCAGTCAGTGCTTGATATAGCCGGCAGGTCCGGCATAGCGGCTTCGGAAAACATATTGACAACACGCGACCTGTTTGGCGCTGACGAATGTTTTCTTACAGGCACAGCTGCGGAGATCGTGCCTGTTGCCAAAATTGACAACAAGGTTATAGGCAAAGGCAAGCCCGGCGAAATTACATTTAAACTGCGCGAGGAATTCGGCAAACTTACGCAAATAGACGGAGTGAGGTACTGATATGCTATGCGATATATGCGGGAAAAAGCAGGCGACAGTACATCTGACAGAGATAATCGACGATCAGATGACAGAGCTGCATCTTTGCGAGGAATGCGCCAAAGAAAAAGGCAACCAGATGGAGAAGCATTTTGACCTTTCCGACCTTTTAGCAGGGCTTGCGGACATGGGCGCCCAGGCAGGCGGCGGCACACACATAGAAGAAAAAATAGAATGCCCTGCCTGCGGAATGACTTATCAGGATTTTAAGACTATAGGCCAGCTCGGCTGCCCTGATTGCTATAAGGCGTTTAAGAAGAATCTTTTACCGCTTTTAAAAAGGATTCACGGTTCTACGCAGTACTTCGGTAAAATGCCGGCTGTTTCAGCTACGTCTTCGGGCCGCGCGCAGTCAGCCAGGGCAAAGGTTGTGTCGGTTGCCCAACAGCTGCAGGATTTAAAAACAAAACTGCAGAAGGCAGTGCAGCAGGAGGAATTCGAAGAGGCAGCGCGTTTGCGCGACAAAATAAGAGATCTGGAGAAAAAAGATGAAGCTCGATGACCTTATAAATCAGACAAGCGAATGGCTTCGCGGCACAGGCCCGGAAAGCGAGATAGTGATGTCAAGCCGCATACGCCTGGCGAGAAATATCGCGAAGATGCCTTTTTCGCACCGGTCCAATAAAACGCAGGCGCAGCAGGTGCTTAAGATATCGAAGGACGCCTTGGATTTCAATGATTTTATGAAAGGCTTTGTTTTTGTCAGGATAGAAGAGCTTAGCAGCATAGACAAGCAGTTTCTTCTTGAGCGCCATCTTGTAAGCAAGGAACTTATCGCGAAATCCGATTCAAAGGCCGTCGCGATAAGCGACAGGGAGGTTATCGCGGTAATGATAAACGAAGAGGATCACCTTCGCATTCAGGTGGTGCAGTCAGGCTTTAACCTTAACGAGGCATGGCAGATAATAGACAGGCTTGACGCGGATCTTGGTTCAAAGATTGAATTCGCGTTTTCCTCTGACTTAGGTTTCTTGACCGCCTGCCCAACCAACACCGGCACAGGCATGCGGGCGTCGGTCATGCTTCATCTGCCCGCGTTAGTTATGACAAAGCAGATAAACAGGGTGCTTCAGACAATTTCAAAATTAAACCTTACCGCAAGAGGTTTTTACGGCGAGGGCACGCAGGCATCCGGGAATTTCTTTCAGATATCAAATCAGACAACGCTCGGCAGCACCGAGATAGATGTAATAGATAATATAGAGCGCATAATAAAACAGGTTGTAATGCACGAACAGAACGCCAGAAAAGTGCTGAATACCCAGCATAAGACGGAATTTCAGGACAGGATATGGAGGGCGCTGGGCATTTTAAAAAGCGCGCACATAATAACAAGCAATGAAACTACGGAACTTTTGTCAATGGTGCGGTTAGGAGTGGATACGGGCCTTATAAAAAATATAAGGATATCGGAGTTGAACAAGCTTTTTATTTCTACGCAGCCCGCGCATCTGCAGAAGCTAGAAGGCAAGGTGCTTTCCCCAAGCGAAAGAGACGAAAAAAGGGCAGAGGTTATAAGAGAAACAATTGGTGGGTAAATGACAAAATCCAAAATCCCAATGACAAATGAATCTTTCAATTTCAAATCATTAAATTATTTGGATTTAAATGATTGATTTGCCTGCCGGTCAGGCAGGGATTTTGTAATTTGAAATTTGGATTTTAATTATAGGAGGAATTTTAACGATGTTTAATCGATTTACAGAACGCGCGAGAAAGGTAATTCTTCTGGCAAAGGAAGAAGCCAAGAGGTTTAACCATGATTATATGGGCACCGAGCACATACTGCTAGGGCTTATACGCGAAGGCGAAGGCGTTGCCGCAGCGGTGCTGCAGAATCTGGGTTTAAGCCCGGAGGCCATAAGGATAGAAGTTGAAAAATTAGTCCAGCCCGGGCCTACTACACTTGTTTCAGGCGACATCCCGTTTACGCCTAAGGCGAAAAAGGTCATAGAGCTCGCTATGGATGAGGCGAGAAACCTGGGGCATAATTATATCGGCACAGAGCATTTGCTTTTAGGCCTTATCAGAGAAGGCGAAGGCGTGGCTGCGCAGGTTTTGCAGAATTTAGGCCTTGATTTAGACAGGGTAAGAAACGAGGTAATGAATTTATTGGGTTCAAGCGCGCCGGGTCAGCCGGAGGCAGCTGCAGGCAGCGCGGGCCGCGGGAAAAGCAAGACGCCTGCGCTTGACGCGTTCGGGCGCGATTTAACCGTGCTGGCAAAGGAAAATAAATTAGACCCTGTTATAGGCAGGAAAGACGAGATAGAAAGGGTTACTCATATCCTTTCAAGGCGCACAAAAAATAATCCGGTTCTTTTGGGCGAGGCAGGCGTTGGTAAAACCGCCATTATTGAAGGCCTTGCGCAGAAGATAGTCGCAGGCGATGTGCCTGATGCCTTAAGGGATAAGCGCGTTATCATGCTGGACCTGGCGCTCATGGTGGCAGGCACAAAGTACAGAGGCCAATTCGAGGAAAGAATCAAGGCGGTAATGGATGAGATACGGCGTTCGGAAAATATTATAATTTTTGTGGATGAATTACATACACTGGTCGGGGCAGGCGGCGCGGAAGGCGCGATTGACGCGTCCAATATTTTAAAGCCCGCGCTTTCAAGAGGCGAAATACAGTGCATAGGCGCCACGACCTTGAACGAGTACAGAAAATATATCGAAAAAGACGCTGCGCTTGAAAGGCGTTTTCAGACGATTATGGTTGACCCGCCGAATGTTGACGAGACTATACAGATATTAAAAGGTTTGAGGGATAAATACGAGGCGCATCACAGAGTTAAGATTTTAGATGAGGCCCTGGAGTCAGCTGCGCAGTTATCTGACAGGTATATATCAGGAAGATATCTGCCTGATAAGGCGATAGACGTTATGGATGAGGCAGGCGCCAAGTCGCGCCTTTCCGTCCTGATAGCGCCGCCTGATTTAAAAAAGATAGAAGAGAATATAGAAAATATAAAAAAAGAAAAAGATTCCGCAATTAAGGGTCAGGATTTTGAAAAGGCAGCCAAATTAAGGGACCAGGAAAGGGCCGCGAAGCAGGAGCTTGAGAAAACAAAGAAGCAGTGGTCTGTTAAAAAGGCAGAGTCCCAGCCTGTTGTCACAGCCGAAGACATCGCGCAGATAGTCGCTAAATGGACAGGTATACCTTTATCAAGGCTGGAGCAGAAAGAAACAGAAAAACTCATGCACATGGAGGAAGAGCTGCACAAGCGCGTTGTCGGACAGGACGAGGCAATCACCGCAATCGCGCGCGCGGTAAGGCGTTCAAGGGCGGGCCTGAAGTCAGGTAAAAGGCCCATAGGCTCATTTGTGTTTTTAGGGCCTACAGGCGTAGGCAAGACTTTGCTGGCAAAGGCGGTTGCCGAATTTTTATTCGGAAACGAAGACGCGATAATACAGCTCGATATGTCGGAGTATATGGAAAAATTCAATGTTTCGCGTTTAGTGGGAGCTCCTCCAGGATATGTTGGTTATGATGAAGGCGGCCAGCTTACCGAAAAGATAAGAAGGAAGCCGTATTCAGTTGTGCTTTTGGATGAAATAGAAAAGGCCCATCCTGACGTATTCAATATACTGCTTCAGGTTTTAGAAGACGGCCGGCTTACGGATTCTTTCGGAAGAAAAGTCGATTTCAGAAATACGGTTTTAATCATGACGTCGAATATAGGGGCAGAGGTGCTTCGCAAGCAGGGCTCAATAGGGTTTAAGGCGCAAAAGGAAGAAGCTACATACAATGACATGAAAGACAGGCTTATGGAAGAGGTCAAAAAGACGTTTAAGCCGGAATTTTTAAACAGGATAGACGATATGATCGTTTTCAGGTCTCTTACCAGGGAAGATCTCGCCAAGATAGTCGATATAGAGGTCAAAGAGGTGCAGGACCGTTTGCAAGAGCAGAAAATTGTTATCGAACTTACAAAAGAGGCCAGAGAGTTCTTTATAGAAAAAGGTTTTGATAAGATGTACGGGGCAAGGCCGCTTAAGCGCACTATCCAAAGATACCTGGAAGATCCGCTTGCGGAAGAGATAATATCAGGCACGCTGCACAAAGACGGTGTTGTAAAGATTTCCGCAAAAGACGGCAAGCTGGTATTTACGCAGCAGGAAGTAAAAATCGAAAAATGATAAAGTCAGTCCAGGTCATACAACGCAAAAGGACGTTTCTGATTTTTGTGGCTATTATCACGCTAATCGCCATGACAGCTTTTTTATCCATGCGCTTCCAGGGCAGGATCATAAAAAGTTATCTGATTTATTTTGTGGAAGATAAAATCAGTAAATCCCTGGGTGTTGACGTTACCATGGAATCCATAAAGATCGGTATAATGGGGCCCACTGTTTTAAAAGGTTTCAGTGTGGTAAAAAAAGTCGCAGGCAGCGATGCCCCGTTTGTCTTCAAAAGCGACAAGCTTATTATATACAACAATATAGCGCAGATGGTTGTAGACAGGCTGGTGAAAAAAGTAGGCTTAAGCGGCATAAACTTTGTTTTTAAGATAGAAAACGGATTTTTATACAAGGGTACCAGGTCCATTTTCCAGAATGTAAACGGTTCGGGAAAAATAGTCAACAGCAACCTGCTTTTTGACGACATAAGCGGCAAGTGCTATGATTTTCCGATTTCGGTGCACGGCAAGATTTCCGGTAAAACATCAAAAGTCGAGATGGATATAGAAAGTGTTTCCAGTAAATTAACAGGCAGGATGCACGTATCCAATTTTGTTTTAAGGCCTCACACAGTAGGTACTCTTGAATTTTCAAACGGAAGCAAATTTTATTTTTCAGGCGACCTGACTATAGCGCCCGACGAATATTTAGCCTTCGAAAATCTGATGATTCAGAATTTTTTACTGGCCAGCGGCAAGGTGGATTTTTTAAAAAAAAAATTCTTTGCTGAAATTCTGCGCCTGAAAAGGGTTTCGAATGCCGAACAGCAATCACAAAGCAAAGATATTATTCAGCTGGCAGCTGATTTTTCGAAGCCGGGCCTGGCGGAAGGGAGTGTACTTTTTAATCATGTCGGCATAGGCAGGATTGACCTTCAGAGCCAGCTCGATTATGAAATCGCGGTTACGGACAGCGGGTTAAGCGGTAAGATAAAAACAAGCGGCACTGTTTTGGATTACAGGCCGTTTAAGGAGCTGGAAGGCGAGTTTTCCGTTGAGGACAGGATACTAAAGATAGCGAGCTTGAAGCTGGGCGATGATTATGATTTAACGGGAACCGTAAATTTGCGCAGCCCTTACGAGATAAATCTCGCCCTTAACATAAAGGACAGTAACCTTTCGCAGCTTTTACTGGTATCAGAGGTTGAATCCGAAAGCAAAATCAACGGCAGGATAAACGGTTTCATCAAAACAGAAGGCTCTCTTAAAAACCTGCTGACAACGGCAAAGCTTGAATGCGGCAGAGGCCATCTTGGGAACCTGGATTATGAATCAATGAATGTAAACCTGCAAGGCCGCGGCCCGGTTTTAAAAGTGGCTGATTCCAGGATTTTAAGAAAAGAGGGATACATTGTTCTTTCGGGAGAGGTTGATTTAAGAAGGCTGTGGTCAACGGAGCCGTACAAAGGCCTTGCGTGGACTTGCGGAAATGAGGCCATTGTCTGGAACGGCTGGAATATAATGAAAGAGACAAATTCCAAAGAGGTCGAGATGAAAAAAGGCGTGGGCCAAGAAAAAGAATTTATGGTTACTTTTAAGGGCTATCTTAACGATGAAGAGTCCTGGCAGGATACGCAGGGTCACAAGCAGGATGAGGCAATAGGCGTTGAATATAAACTTGATGACGCCAAACAGGTTAAAATGCAGCTTAAAAATAACGAGGAGATATTTAGCCTCGAGCATAGGGTAAAATTTTGATTATTATACCGCAAATTACAAAAAGTATAAGGAAAACGCCTGAAAAGTGGTTTACAAGGGCAGGCCGCGATATAAGCGACTTTATGATTTATACAGGCAGGATTTCCCTGCTTCTTGGCGAAACCGTAAGGTGGATGTTTGTGCCGCCTTTGGCTAAGAGAAAACACTTGTTTGCTCAAATGGAAAAAATCGGCGTTGGCAGTTTCCCGATAGTTTTTCTGACTGCGCTTTTTACAGGCATGGTTCTGGCGCTGCAAGGCGCCTACCAGATGCAGAAAATAGATGCGCGCGCGTATGTGGCTAATCTTGTTTCATTGTCCATGTTAAGAGAGCTTGGGCCTGTATTGACCGCGCTGGTTGTAGCTGGCCGTGTCGGCGCCTCCATAACAGCGGAACTCGGGACAATGAGGGTAACCGAGCAGATAGACGCGCTTGAGACCATGGCTACTAATCCGATAAAGTTTTTGATCGTGCCCCGTTTTGCCGCCATTATGGTCATGTTGCCGCTTCTTACCATATATTCAGATCTCATAGGCATTTTCGGAGGTTATCTGGTCGGAGTTTTTAAACTTGGAATCGGTTCGAGGATGTATATAAACATGACTTTCACCCCCCTGGTATTAAAAGATTTTTTCACCGGGATAGCAAAATCAATATGTTTCGCCGCACTCATAGGAATTATATCCTGCTATCAGGGTTTTACCACTGAAGGCGGCGCTGAAGGCGTGGGCCGCGCCACGACTTTTTCTGTGGTGTTGTCGTTTATTATGATAATAGCGGCAGACTGCCTGTTTACGGCTTTATTTTTCTTTGCGTTTTGAATTTTCCAGTTATAGCGGTTTGAAAATTCATCCCGAGTCCCTCGCCGTCTAATCTTTGCATTTGGCTCACTCGGGACGAGGGATAGGAGTTTAAATGATAGAAATAATTGATGTCCATAAGACGTTGCAGGGCAAGAAGGTCTTAAACGGCGTTAACCTTACCATACAGACCGGGGAGACCATGGTTATTATAGGCCGTTCAGGGTGCGGCAAGAGTGTCTTGCTTAAACATATCATCGGCCTGATGAAGCCTGATTCGGGTAAAATTCTGATTGATAAGGAAGATATAACAAAGATGGACGAGAAAACCCTGCGCCATTTAAGGATGAGGTTTGGTATGCTTTTTCAGGGCGCCGCGCTTTTTGATTCCTTAAATGTGGCTGAAAATGTCGCGTTTTCGCTTATAGAACACACTGATTTGGATTCAAAAGTTATTTTACATAAGGTAAAAAACTGCCTTTCTCTCGTCGGGCTTGAGGGGATCCAGGATTCGATGCCGTCGCAGCTTTCAGGCGGCATGAAAAAAAGGGTCGGCCTTGCCCGTGCCATATGCATTGACCCCCAGATTGTTTTATACGACGAGCCGACAACAGGCATTGATCCTATTATGGGCGATGCGATAAACGATCTTATAAAGGATTTACAGGAAAAACTCAAGATTACATCAATAGCAGTTACGCATGATATGACAAGCGCGTATAAAATCGCAGACAGGATCGCGATGTTATATGAAGGCAAGATAATTGAGGTGGGCACACCCGCTCATATTAAAAGCACTACAAACCCGGTTGTGAAACAATTTACAACAGGCGCGGCAGAGGGCCCGATTACTCACAAGGATGCGGTCAAAGAAGAACATGATTAGAGTAAAGGTAGTCCCTCGTCCTGAGCCGCCACTACGTAAAATAGTCGCGGCGAGGGACTCGGGATGAATTTTCAAGACGAGATAGCTGGAAAATTCGGAGGATAAAAATGGACAGTAAATCTAATTTTGAACTGAAAGTCGGCGTATTCGTTTTTGTTGGCCTGATAGTCTTTACTTATATTGTTTTTTCCATAAGCGATTTTTACATATTCAAGCCGGGCTACAGGATTAAGGTCAGGTTTAATTTTGTGGACGGCATACAGTCGTCCGCTCCTATAAGGTATGCTGGAGTAGACGCAGGCAAGCTTGAAAACGTAAAAATTTATTATAACGAGGAAAAGAAAAAAACCGAGGTTCAGCTGCAGGGTTGGATCTCCCAGAATATACGCATAGAAAAAGATGCCCAGGCGTACGTGAATACTCTCGGGGTAGTTGGCGAGAAGTATCTTGAAATATTGCCCGGCACAAAAGATGCGGGATATCTTTCAAATGGCGGTATGCTCGTAGGAAATGACCCTGTGCCTATGGAAAAAATAACCCAAAGGGCGTACGCGATAACAGAGGCGCTGGAAAAGGTTACCAAAGATATGAGAGAAGGCAAGGGTACGCTTGGCAAGTTTTTGACCGATGACTCGGTTTATAAAAACTTCGAGGAATTTACAGCAGATATAAAAGCCCATCCGTGGAAATTATTGATTAAAGGAAAATGACAAAATCCAAAATCCCAATGACAAATAAATCTTTTAATTTCAAATCATTAAATTATTGGGATTTAAATGATTGATTTGCCTGCCTGCCGGTCAGGCAGGGATTTTGTAATTTGAAATTTGGATTTTAATTTATTATGAAAACAAATACTATATATGTTTGTCAGGCATGCGGTTATCAGTCAGCGAAATGGCTCGGCAGATGCCCTGACTGCGATAAGTGGAACAGCATGGTTGAGGAAACAGATGCGGTTTCATCGCAGGATATCTCGCTTTTACACGCAGTCGAGGTTGATGAGGATATAAGGGTATCTACAGGGATCAATGAATTTGACAGGCTTTTAGGAGGCGGTGCTGTGGCTGGTTCGGTTATTTTGATAGGCGGCGACCCGGGCATAGGTAAGTCCACATTGCTTCTTCAGGCATGCGACAGAATAGCTTCAGCCAAAACAAAGGTTTTGTACATAAGCGGCGAGGAATCGGTTAAACAGACAAAACTTCGAGCAAACCGCCTCGGAGCTGTTTCAAAGGAATTATATATATTAAACGAGACCAATGTTGAAATAATAAAATCGCATATAGAGAAGTTAAAGCCGAATGTGGTTGTTATTGATTCGATACAGGTTCTTTTTACGACGAGCCTGACAGCCAGTCCCGGAAGCGTTTCGCAGGTAAGGCAGTGCGCAGGCATCTTAAGCGCCTTGGCGAAAAATAACGAGACAGCCTTATTTCTGATAGGCCATGTCACCAAAGAGGGCGCCTTGGCAGGCCCAAGGGTTCTGGAACATCTTGTGGATGCGGTTTTATATTTTGAAGGAGACAGGTTCACGCCTTTTAGGATACTGCGCGCGATAAAAAACAGATTCGGCTCGACGAATGAGATAGCGGTGTTTCAGATGGCGTCAAACGGGCTTTCCGCGGTTGACAATCCTTCGCTCCTGTTACTTGCTGAAAGGCCGAAACATACGTCAGGCTCTGTTGTTGTGGTGACAATAGAAGGCACAAGGCCTTTGCTGGTTGAGATTCAGGCTTTGACAAGCCCTGTGGCTTTTGGCTATCCTTCAAGAAGAAGTACAGGCATTGATTCCAATAAGCTCTCTTTATTGATAGCTGTCCTTGAAAAGCGCCTGGGATTTAATCTGTCCAGCTTCGATGTCTTTACAAACATTGTCGGAGGGCTGAAGATTTCCGAGCCTGCCGTAGATCTCGGGCTTATTGTTGCCATAGCGTCGAGCTTTAAGGAAAAGATAGTCAATCCTGATTGCGTGGTGATAGGAGAGGTTGGTTTGGGCGCAGAGGTGCGCAGGGTAAATCAGATAGAGGCGCGGGTAAACGAGGCGGAAAAACTGGGCTTTAAACAGTGCGTGCTCCCGAAGGCGAATCTGAAAGACTTGACTCTTAATTCGTCTAAATCAAAGATGGAGCTGTGCGGGGTCAGCAGTATAGAAGAGGCTTTAAAAATAGTATTCGAGAGCCTGCCTACCGGCAGGCAGGGAGGTAAATAGATGCAGATAACAAGGATATTGTTTGCAATACTGTGCGCTCTGATAGGTTACCAGATAGGGTATCCTTTTATAGGCGGCGGCACAAGGACTGATATTATAGGGGCATTGATCGGCATTATTATAGCGCTTATCGTGATAGGGCTTGAATTGCAGCTTCGTAAAATATCGATAAAAGACATATCATCTGCTGTGTTCGGAATAATACTAGGGCTTATCGTATCAAAGTTTCTGGCAGGCGCTTTGCTTCTGGTGCCGGCAAGCGATAAATTCGTCTCGTCCATAAGACTGGTGCTTACGCTTATATTGTGTTATCTCGGCATTATTATCGTTGCCAGGAGCAGGGATGAATTCAGCGTAGTAATACCTTTTGTGAAATTTACCAGCCAGGATCAGAAAGAAGAGATGATAGTAATCGATACCAGCGTAATTATCGACGGCAGAATAGCGGAGATATGCCAGACAAAGTTTCTGGCAGGCAAATTCATAGTGCCGCGTTTTGTCTTAAAAGAGCTGCAGCAGATCGCGGATTCGGCTGATTCGTTAAAGAGAAACCGCGGAAGGCGCGGCCTGGATATTCTGAATAAGATTAAAAAGACAAAGGCAGTGGACCTTAAGATTTCAGATGAGGATTTTCCGGAAATATCAGAGGTTGACTCAAAGATAATCAAGCTGGCTAAGGTACTTAATGCGAAGGTCCTGACCAATGATTATAACCTGAACAAGATCGCGGAGCTGCAGGGCGTGACTGTGCTGAATATAAACGACCTGACAAATGCGCTGAAGACCGTTGTTCTTCCCGGCGAGTTTATGGAGATCCGGCTCTTAAAAGAAGGCAAAGAGCACAGCCAGGCGATCGGGTACCTTGAAGACGGCACAATGGTAGTTGTCGATAACGCAAGGCAGCTATTGGGCCAGACGCTTAACGTTGAGGTTACAAGCGCGCTTCAGACTTCTGCCGGCAGGATGATTTTCGCCAAACTCGTAAACGGCCATAACAGGCCGGATAAAAGAAAATAGTTTATGCGTAATGTTTCAGTGATTATTCCAGCTGCCGGTTCAGGCAAAAGGATGAAAGGTTTTCTGAAAAGGAAACCTTTCATTCATCTATGCGGGAAGCCTGTAATTTCACATACCCTCAATGTTTTTAAAGGCATACCGGCTGTAAAGGAAATAATTCTGGTAGTGAATAAAAAGGATTTAAACCAGGCAAAGAAATATTTCAGGCGTGGTATCGTAAAAGTAATCGAAGGCGGCAGCGAAAGAAAAGATTCGGTATATAACGGCATAAAGGCAATTCAGAAAGATCCGGATATCATCCTGATTCACGACGGTGTGCGGCCGTTTGTGACAAAGGCAATTATAACGGATTCGATTAAACAGGCAGTCAGATTCGGCGCGGCTGTTGTAGCGGTACCTGTTATACCGACCATAAAAAGCGCTGACAAGAGCGGTTTTGTAAATAAGACTCTTGACCGCAGCCGGCTTTGGGAGATCCAGACCCCGCAGGTTTTTAAACGGGGCATCATCATCAAGGCGTATAAAAAATTAAAAATACACGCAACCGACGACGCCATGTTGGTCGAGAAGATGGGCCGTAAGGTAAAGATTGTCATGGGTTCATACAATAATATTAAAATAACCACACCAAAAGATTTAAAAATAGCAGAGGCAATTTTAAAAAGCCCGTCATTGCGAGCCCGAACGAAGTGAGGGCGAAGCAATCTCCTTGGAGCGTGGAGATTGCTTCGTCGCCCCTTCGGGGCTCCTCGCAATGACGCGCTACGAGGATTATATGCGCATAGGATTCGGATACGATTTGCACAAGCTGGTAAAGAACAGGAAGCTGATATTAGGCGGCATTGAAGTGCCGTTTTATAAGGGCCTCTTAGGGCATTCGGACGCGGATGTGCTTTTGCACGCTATTACTGACGCGCTGTTAGGCGCTGCGGGTTTAGGCGATATAGGGGAGCATTTTCCTGATACCGATAAAAAGTATAAAGATATATCAAGCGCGGTTCTGCTGGCCAAAGCAGCAGGGCTTGTAAGAAAAAAGGGTTTTACCATAGGTAATATAGACACTGTTATACTTCTGGAAAGGCCGAAACTGTCAACGTATAAAGAAAAGATGAGAGAAAAAATAGCGCAAATTCTGAATATACCGAAAGCAAATGTCAATGTAAAGGCAAAAACTAACGAAGGGCAGGATTCAATCGGAGAGGGCAGGGCAATTGTGGCATATGCCGCAGCATTGCTTTCTGAAAGGACGGTAAAATGAACATATTTCTGGTAATTATATTAGCGTTTATCGCGCTGGTAATATTAAAAATTATAATCCTTTCAATAATATTCCGGGATGAGATAAATTCGTATTTTGACAGGGATCCCGCAGCGACATCATTTCTGGAGGTGCTCTTAACTTATTCAGGGCTTCACGCGATTATGATGTACAGGATGGCGCATAAGCTGCATTCATGGAAGATTCCGTTTCTGCCAAGGCTTTATTCGCAGCTGGCCAGGCATATCACAGGTATTGAAATTCATCCGGGCGCCACGATAGGAAAACATCTGTTCATAGACCATGGCATGGGCGTTGTCATAGGTGAGACCACTGTTGTGGGGGATAATGTCCTTTTATACCAGGGCGTGACGCTCGGCGGTACAGGCAAGGAAAAAGGAAAGCGTCATCCCAATATAGGAAATGATGTTGTAGTCGGCGCAGGCGCCAAGATTTTAGGTAACATCACAATAGGCGATAATTCGTATGTCGGCGCGAACGCGGTTGTGCTTAAAGATGTGCCGCCGAATTCGACTGTTGTAGGCGTGCCTGGTAGGGTTACCAAGCAGGACGGCAAGAAATTCGACACATTCCTGGACCATATCCATATCGTTGATCCGCTGTTGCAGGAGATAGAGGCGCTGGAGAAAAGAATCGAGAAATTGGAGAAAGGTAAATGACAAAATCCAAAATCCAAATTTCAAATCAATCATCAAAATCCAAATCATTGAATTGTTGGGATTTTAACTATACAAAATGGCAATCGTTATTTATAACACATTAACCAGAAAAAAAGAAGAATTCGTGCCTATCAAAAAAGGCGTAATCGGCATGTATGTTTGCGGGCCGACTGTTTACGACGAGCCGCACATAGGCCACGCCAGAAGCGCCTATACGTTTGACGTGATTAGGCGGTATCTGCGATACCGTGGTTTTGAAGTGAAGTTTGTCAGAAACGTCACGGACGTGGATGATAAGATAATAAATAAGGCAAAGGAAGAATTTCCAGGAGAAGATTTAAACATTGCAGTAAAAAAAGTATCTGAAAAATATTTAAAGGCATATCATGATGATATGAATGCCTTAGGCATAGAGCCTCCTACAGAAGAACCCATGGCAACTGGATATATTAAGGAAATGGTAAAGTTTATAGAGGAGCTTATAAAGCGCGGGCTTGCTTATCAGTCCGGCCCAGATGTTTATTTCGATATTAAAAAAGCAAAGAATTATGGTAAATTATCAGGCCAGAATTTAGAAAAGATGGAAACCGGAGCAAGGATTGTTCCGGGTGAAAACAAAAAAGACCCGTTAGATTTTGCTTTATGGAAAGGGGCAAAACCCGACGAGCCGTCTTGGGATAGCCCATGGGGCAAAGGAAGGCCTGGTTGGCATATAGAATGTTCTGTAATGAGTTCCAAGATTCTCGGAGATGCATTTGATATTCATGGCGGCGGGCTGGATTTAATATTTCCACATCATGAAAACGAAATAGCGCAGTCAGAGGGTGCTGGTAAGAAATTTGCCAGGTACTGGATACATAACGGCCTTCTTACGATTGATGCTGAAAAAATGGCGAAGTCTTTGGGGAATTTCATAACCATAAAGGATTTCATAAGTAAATACAAAAACGCGGATTTTCTTAAGATGATTTTTTTATCAACGCATTATTCGCATCCTGTGGATTATACAGCTGATAAAATAACAGAGGCAAGGCAATCGCTGGGCAGGATCGCCAGGTTTCTTGAAAAGGTAGGCGTAAAGTGGAAAAATAAAAAGATCGACGAGATAGAAGTGCTGAAAGATAAATTCACAGCTGCCATGGACGATGATTTTAACGCACCGAAGGCGCTTGCTGTTATATTTGAGCTGGTGAATGTTGCCAATAAAAATATTGATGACAGAGATTTCGCGTATAACGCATCTCTTGCGGTCAACGAATTGCTGGATATCTTCGGCTTGTCGGTGAAAGCGGAGTCGAATGACGATAAAGAGATAGACGCTAAGATTGCAGAAAGAAACAAGGCGCGCAAAAATAAGGATTACGCCTTATCGGATAAAATCAGAAAAGAGCTGGAAGAAAAAGGTATAGTGCTTGAGGACAAAAAAGAAGAAACAACATGGCGAAGAAAAGTTTAAAAGGCATGTTTATCACATTCGACGGGCCGGAAGGGTGCGGGAAGTCGACGCACTCAAAGCTGATTGTCGAATATTTAAGATCTAAAGGCAAAGACGTTGTGCACACGCGCGAGCCAGGCGGCACAAAGATAGGTGAGGAAATACGCAATGTCCTGCTTTCCCCTCGCAATAAAGGCATGGCTGTCATGACAGAGGCATTTCTGTATCTGGCAGCCAGGGCAGAGATAGTAAACGAGATAATCTTGCCTAACATAAAAAAAGGCAAAATTGTAATATGCGACAGGTTTCAGGACGCTACTGTCGTGTATCAGGGATATGCAGGCGGACTGAATATAAAGATACTGGATGAATTAGGCAAAATTGCATCAGCAGGTTTAAAACCGGATTTGAGTATATTTTTGGATATAGATGCGGCACTCGGGCTTAAGCGCGCAGGCTGTAAGGACAGGATGGAAAAAAAATCCATAAGCTTTCACAAAAGAGTCCGAAACGGCTATCTTGCTTTGGCGAAAAAAGAGCCGTCCAGGATAAAGGTAGTAAAAGTAAAAGGCAGCATCGAAGAAACCCAAGAGAAAATAAGAAAAATACTTGATGGCTCAAAAATTTTCCAGATCTAAGTAATAAAACTGGGCGGCCACAATGGGTAGGTGTCACTATGTCATTTAAAGATATTTTAGGCCAGGCAAAACCAATCAACATCTTGCAGAAAGCCTTATCAGGCGGTAAGCTTGCCCATGCGTATTTATTTTACGGCTCAAGCGGGGCAGGAAAGGTTTTTACAGCTGTAAATTTCGCCAAGGCGTTAAATTGCCTTAACAACGCGTCTAATCCCACGGACTGCTGCGACGAATGCGCCTCGTGCAAAAAGATAGACTCCGGCAACCACATAGACGTGAGATGGATAAGCCTGCTTAAAGGAAAATCAGAAATATCTATAGAGCAGATAAGGCAGATGCAGGCGCAGATAAACTTAAGGCCTTATGAGGCAAGATATAAGGTGTTTTCGATTCAGGACGCCGAGCACATGAACGAAGAAGCACAGAGCGCCTTATTGAAAACACTGGAAGAGCCGCCGGCAAAATCTATAATAATACTTACGACATCGAATCCCGAGGCATTGCTCGGCACGATTTTGTCCAGGTGCCAGTCGATAAAGTTTTTTCCGCTCGGCATATCAGGCACAAGGGATGTCCTGATAAAGCGTTTTAATATTGAGAAAGACGCGGCGTTTTTTCTGGCGCACATAGCGCAGTCAGGTCTTGTGGACCCGGCGAAATTTACAGAGGTTGATATATTAAAGGATAAAAATGAAATCATAGATGATTTCAGAAATTATCTCGAAAATCCGGGCAAGGAGCTGTCATTTTTAAAAGAGTCAAATGAGAATATCCTGTGGATTTTATCAGTCCTATTGTGGTGGTACAGGGACTTGCTTATATTCAAGGAAACCGGAAGTTCATCGACGCTGGCAAACAAGGACAGGATAAAGGATTTAAGAGATGAGGCTGTAAAATATGATTCGCTGAAACTGGGTGACGCGATAAATGCCATATTAAAAACAGCCCAGCTTTTAAGCGATACGAATGTGAGCGCAAAATTGGCATTAACCGTTATGGCAATCGATATATTGGAATCCCTCGCCGCTGTGCGTGATATCTAGCGGCTCGGGATGAAATTTCAAGTTGATAAAGAAAGGGAAATTTCAATGTACCAGGCAATTCAGGTTAGGACAAGGGAGCAGGGAAAGGTTGTTTATTGCGAGAAGCCGGAATTTGAAGTCGCGGTAGGCAATTACGTTATTATAGAATTTGACAGAGGGCTTGAATACGGCCAGGTATTGACAGGCTTGCAGGATTACCAGGCATTGCCTGATGAAGAGCCGCTCAAGAAAATCGTAAGGAAAACCACGAAAGAGGATTTGGACCAAATCGCCAGAAATAAATGCGGCTTAAGAGATACCTTTAGCGTCTGCAACAAAAAGATTCAGGAAAAAAAGCTGCCCATGAAATTGATTGGTTCCGAGTATTCTTTTGACAGGGGGAAATTAATCTTTTATTTTACCGCAGAAGGCAGGGTTGATTTCAGGGAGCTTGTCAAGGAGCTGGCGTCGCATTTTAAGGCAAGGATAGAGCTGAAGCAGATAGGCGTGCGCGATGAGGCTAAGTTCATAGGCGGTTTTGGGCCGTGCGGCAGGCATCTTTGCTGCGCCAAATTTTTAAAGGATTTTGAGCCGGTTACGATAAGAATGGCTAAAGATCAGAGCCTGCCTTTAAATCCGACAAAGATTTCAGGCATATGCGGCAGGCTTATGTGCTGTCTTTATTACGAGCACTCGACATATAGGGAATTATTAAAGGGCTTACCTAAGGTAGGCAGCAAGATAAAGACAAAAGACGGCAAAAACGGCAAGGTTATCAGCGTAAATCCGCTGACCCGCTCGGTAATGATAGAAACTGAAGAAAAGGTATTGCTGGAAGTTAAATACTAACTAAGTACGTCATTGCGAGCCCCCGAAGGGGGCGAAGCAATCTCCGTGCTTCAAGGAGATTGCTTCGTCGCTCACTTCGTTCGCTCCTCGCAATGACGATTATCTGAGGCATTGATGAGCAAAACATTTTACATTACAACTCCAATATATTACATTAACTCCGTTCCACATATAGGCCATTCGTATACGCAGGTGGCTGCTGATACTTTATCGCGGATGATGAAGCAGAGAGGCAGGGATGCGTTTTTCCTTACAGGCACAGACGAGCATGGCCAGAAGGTTGCTATTGCAGCTCTCCAGGCAGGCCTGTCGCCTAAGGAATTTGCTGACGGGATAGTTGTGAAATTCAAGGATGTGTGGAAGCGGCTTGATATAAATTACGATTACTTTATCCGCACAACAGACCCGAATCACATAAAGGCAGTGCAGCACGTCTTAGACAAGCTGCATAAAAAAGGCGATTTATACGAGGGCGAATATACAGGCTGGTACTGCACGCCTGATGAGACATTCTGGACAAAGCTGCAGAGTGCCGACGGGCTGTGCCCTGAATGCAAAAGGCCGCTTGAGGAAATAAAAGAGACAAATATATTCTTCAAGCTGTCAAGATATCAGGATAAGCTCAAAGAATACATCAAAAAGCATCCTGATTTTATCAAGCCGGCTTTCAGGGCTAATGAGGTTCTGAATTATCTTGAGCAGCCGCTGTCTGATCTGTGTGTGACAAGGCCTGCTTCGCGCATCTCATGGGGCATAGAGGTGCCTTTCAGCAAAGAACATGTTACATACGTATGGTTTGATGCCCTACTTAATTATATAACAGCAATCGGCTATCCGTTTGACGAGAAGAAATTTAACAAGCTCTGGCCTGCTGATTTACATCTGATGGCAAAAGATATTTTACGGCCGCATTGCGTTTACTGGCCGATTATGCTTATGGCGCTTGACCTGGCTTTGCCGAAAACAATTTTTGCGCATGGCTGGTGGATTATGGGGGGGGAGAAAATATCGAAATCAAAAGGCAAGCCTGTTGACCCAATAGCGTTAATCGATAAATACGGCATTGACGCGTACAGGTATTTTCTTTTACGGGAAGTGCCTTTCGGCTTAGACGGCACTTATTCCGAAAGCGCGCTAGTCACCCGCATAAACAGCGACCTTGCGAATGACCTGGGCAATCTTTTAAACAGAACACTTACAATGATAGAAAAGTATTTCAACGGCAGTGTTCCAAAGCCTGAAGTCGTCTCAAAAGTAGACGAGGAATTGAAGGCCAAGGCAATGAATCTTTCAGCTGAATTGGACAAGGTGACAGAAGATTTTAATTTTTCAGCATACCTGGAATCAGTCACAGCTGTTATCAGCTGCGCTAATAAATATATAGAAACAAGGGCGCCATGGACCTTGTTTAAAGAAAATAAACTGAATGAAATATCAACCATGCTTTATTATCTGGCAGAGGTTTTAAGGATAACAGCTATTGCCGTTTATCCTGTTATGCCGCAGGCAACGACAAATATGTGGAAGCAGCTCGGGCAAACAGGTGACTTATCAAAAGTAAAATACGAAGACATTAAGAAGTGGGGATTGGTTAAGCCCGGGACAAAAATAAATAAGGGCCAGCCGTTATTTCCCAGGATAATAGGAGAGAAAAAATGAAAAAGCCTATTTATTTCGATCATAACGCTACAACGCCTGTTGACCTGGAGGTTTTTAAGGCAATGGAGCCGTTTTACAAGGAAAGCTTTGGCAACGCCTCAAGCCTGCACGCTGCAGGCAGGCCTAACCGCCATGAGGTTGACAAGGCAAGGCATACTGTTGCATCGGCGCTTGCTGCTTCAGACGAAGATATAATTTTTACATCAGGCGGCACAGAAGCTGACAACATGGCGATAAAAGGTGCTGCGTGGGCAAGCATCGCCAAAGGCAACCATATTATAACAAGCCAAATAGAGCATCCTGCGGTTTTGTCTACCTGCAAATTCATGGAGAAGAACGGATTCAAGGTCACGTATCTCGCTGTCGATAAATACGGCGTGGTCTCGCCTGGTGATTTACAAAAAGCGATAACCGATAAGACAGTTTTGGTTACAATAATGCACGCGAATAACGAAACAGGAACAGTCCAGCCGATAAAAGAATTGGGCAAGATAGCGAGAGACAGTAAGATTTTATTCCACACAGACGCTGTGCAGTCATTCGGCAAGTTTGATATAGACGTAAACGATATGAACATAGATTTACTTTCTCTGTCAGCTCATAAGATTTACGGCCCGAAAGGCGTGGGCGCGTTATATATAAAGAAGGGCACGAAGATTACACCGCTTATGCACGGCGGACATCACGAGAGAAATTTGCGGCCAGGCACAGAGAACGTGCCTGGTATCGTGGGCCTGGGCAAGGCAACAGAGCTTTCTTTTGTTGAGAGAGAGAAAAAGAATAAAGAGCTTAAAGGTTTAAGAGACAGGCTGCATAACGGCATAACGAAATCCATTGAGGACGTTTATTTAAACGGCCATCCTACAAACCGTTTGCCCGGAACGCTTAACTTGAGCTTCAGGTATATAGAGGGCGAATCAATAATGCTGAATCTTGATTTGCAGGGCGTATGCGTTTCTACTGGCTCTGCCTGCACGTCAGGCACATTGGAGCCGTCGCATGTCTTGACAGCGATGGGGGTACCGCCGGAGAACGCGCAGGGTTCAATTCGTTTTTCGCTCGGTGAAGAGAACACAATGGAAGAAGTCGACTTTTGCGTAAGCATATTGCCGGAAATCGTCAAACGCTTGCGCGCGATGTCGCCACTAAAAAAATGACAAAATCCAAAATCCAAATGAATCATTAAATGACAAATCTTTAAATTTTTGATTATTTGGATTTAAATGATTGATTTGGATTTTGTCATTTGAAATTTGGATTTTATGTTTATAGACACTCATTGTCACTTAGACGATCCCAAATACAATAACGACAGAGACGAAGTCGTTAGGCGCGCTCTTTCTGCCGGCGTTGGTTATATCATTAATGTGGGAAGCGATCTCGAAAATTCGAGGAATGCTGTCGCTATTGCCGAGAAGTATCTGAATGTCTATGCGACAGTCGGCTTGCATCCGCATGACGCTAGTTCCTTGGACGATAAAAGTTTTGTCGAATTTAAGAAGCTCGCCAAGAGCCCGAAGGTTGTCGCGATAGGCGAAGTGGGCTTGGACTATTATCGCAATCTCTCGCCTAAAGCGGCGCAGGAGAATGCTTTTAAAAAATTTTTAGAGCTTGCCAAAGAGCTTAACCTGCCTGTTATAATCCACTCAAGAGACGCTGACATGGATACCTTAAAAATCTTAAAGCAACAAAAGCCCAAAAAAGGCGTGATGCACTGTTTTTCGGCAGGCAAAGAGATGCTGGATGAGGTGCTGGATATGGGGCTATACATTTCTTATACCTGTGCTGTCACGTTTAAGAATGCGGATAATCTGCGCCAGCTCGTCAAGGCGACTCCAATAGAGCGCATGATGCTTGAGACAGACGCGCCTTATATGGCGCCGCAGCAGCACCGCGGCGAAAGATGCGAGCCGGCTTATGTCGCGATACTGGCTGAAGAGATTAGCCGCATCAAGGGATTGAGCGTCGAGGATGTAGGCAGGATAACTTCGCTTAACGCGTATAATTTATTCGGGGTCGGGGAGCATATGTCGAAAAAAGAAGCCAAGAATACGATAGCGTACAAGATACGCGATTCGCTTTACCTTAATATTACAAACGAGTGCACCAATAAATGCAGTTTCTGCGTGCGCAATTTTACTGATTTCGTTAAAGGCCATCACCTGCGGCTTACGAAAGAGCCGACAGCACAGGAGTTGATAGATGCTGTCGGTGACCCGAAGCGGTTCAAAGAGGTCGTGTTCTGCGGATACGGTGAGCCGACTGAAAGAATAGATGTCGTGATAGCTGTTTCGAAAGCGCTTAAGGAAAAGAGCGCCAATATACGCGTTGTAACTAATGGCCACGGCAATTTAATCAACAAAGGAAACATCCTGCCTAAGCTAAAAGGCATTGTTGATGCGATGTCAGTCAGCCTTAATGTAGATACAGCTGAAAAGTACTACAAGATCTGCCGCCCTGACTTTGGGCCTGATACATACAATAAGGTAAAAGAATTCATCATAGAGGCAAAGAAATATATCCCATCCATCGAAGCTACATGCCTCGATATGCCGGGCGTTGACATACCCAAGTGCAAAGAGATAGCGACTAAAGAGCTTGGGGTCGATATTAGGGTAAGGAAGTTTAACGAAGTAGGTTAGTCGTACAGTGGCGGACATCGCGGGCATGGTGTCTCGCTCGCTTTCGCTCGCTGTGACACCATGCCCTTGTGTCCGCCCCACGAGCAAAACTAAAATGTCAAACAACAAAATATAATTAAGAATGGGAACTCATATAAAAATTGAATTAGAAAAAATTATTAAAGAAGTTCGAAAAGAATATTGTTTCGATAGCATTAAAATTGATGTAAGCATTAATGATGAATCAGGAGTAGGTTTAGCAGAATTAAGTTATAATGATTATAAGAACAATATTTTTAATATAATTTTTTATAGACCAATTGAAGAAAAAAATATAAAAGAAAAAGAAATCATAGTAAGGCATGAATTAATGCATTTACAAGATGTAATTGATTCTAAGTTTTCTTTTGACTATGAATATATAAAAGGTAATATCGTTTGTTCTGGTGATGATAGGCTTAAAAAACAATTCGAGATTAAATTAGTCAAGTTATTTTGGGATATATCGATAGTCATGCGTTTAAAGAAAAGAAGCAGTATTGATGATCCGTATGATATTGATCATCGTATAAATGACTTCATCAGCGCGAACAGTGGTAGTTTTAAATGTCGTTTTAATGGAATGAATAAGGATTTGAAAACATTACTAAAC